>JAESFG010000124.1_pt1 | contig 255488 bp, 202 predicted proteins | sample 9269371 | NCBI WGS metagenome assembly JAESFG01 (sample SAMN14506227, study PRJNA617093) | algae metagenome | isolation source: Aetokthonos hydrillicola CCALA 1050 (B3-Florida) and co-occurring... | place: USA: South Carolina | collected 2013-01-01
CAGGCCACGCTCTTGTACCGGCCCAGGTCGATGGCGATAATCGTGTCGGACATCGCAAGCCTCCAGAACCCGAGGGGCGAACACCCCTCACACTACCAGCGCGGCTTGCATGGATTCTTTCGGCACCGGAGGGCTTTGGGATGGCAAAGGTGACCGTCGCTGAAGACCGGGCTGAGAACCAGGGGATCCTCCAGTACATCGACGGCGAGGGTAGCGGGGGGAGCATCCACCCAGACATCCTCGCCCGCTTGGTCGAGTTGGCGGCGGCTGCCGGCTGCGACCGATTGAGTCGTCGGCGCACCCGGCTCCTGGTCGATCGGGCGACCGGGGTGATCGTCGGATGCGGGTTCGGGATGACGTACTGCCTGCGGGCGGCTGGGGTTCCGCCGGGGGCGGGAGTGACGTGGTCGGTGCGGTACTCAGACGGCGAGCGCCTCAACGTGCGGCGGGTGTTCGGGCCGGGGTGGATCGTCGGCGATTTCCACGACGGCGAGGCGGACTGGCTCCGGTCGGCGATCGCGGCCCTAGAGGGGGTCGGCTGAGGGCCACACGGCGTCGAAACGCAGAGGCCGAACCCGGCGCTGCACCGGACCCGGCCACGTAGTCTGTTTCCCGTTGCCCCCCGCGCGTCTCTGCCGCACACTGGAGTCGCGGCCGGGCCGGTGAGTGTGTTCGTTCGGCACCAGAAAGGCGCAATGCGAACCTCGCTCGGATGCATCGCGGCGGTGTGCGCCTTGGTCGGTGCCGTTGAGATCGCGCGCCTCCACGGGTACGAGCGGGCGCTGGGGCGCGATGACTGGCAGTACCGGTCGGCACTGATTGAGGCGTACTCCGACGAAGTCGTCTTTCGCGCCGGCCCGTGTGTGCTGGCCGCCCTGGCCGCTCTGCTCTCGATCCGGGGCCGACGGGGCGGACTCCGGTCGGTGGCTGTGCTGGTGGTCGCGGTCGTCTCGGTCGCGGGCACATACCTCACCATTCGGCTTTACATCGTCACACCACCGGGACAGTTCATGCCCACGACGGTCTGGGACGGCATCAGCGGGCTCGCCTGGATCGCGTCGGTGGTACTTGTCTGGGTCGGGCGGGTGCCCGACGTCTCGTCAGAGGCCGAATTCCAAGTTCGGCCACAGAAGTCGGAGAATGCATGAACCGCTCTGCTTGGGTCACGCTCGTGGTTGTCATCGCGGCCGGTACGGTCACCGCGTGGCACACGTATCGGCTCCAGACCCACCACCTGTCTGGCCTCCCGGAGCCAGACGTGAAACCGGTTTTGCTGATCCTATCTACGCTACCGACCGGCTTGTTCCTCGCCTCCGCTCTCCTCCGCCGACAGTCCGTCGGGACGCAACTGGCGGTGACTCTCGCGGCGGGAGTAGTGGCCGCCCTGCGCGTGTGCGTCATGCGCTTCGAGTTGTCGTCAGAGTGGACGCACGGCACGGGTCTGTTCTCGGCGGTGGCTTGGGTTGTCGGGGCGGGTATCGCGGTCGTCGTCGCGGTCGTCTCTGCGGTCGCTGTTGCCTGGGAGCCCGCTCGCCGTCAGCAGCGAGTGGTCAGTCGGGCCGAACCCGGCGCCGCACCGGGCCCGGTCACGTAGTCGGTTTCACGTCGCTCCCCGGTCGTCCGCCCTCTTCGCCGCATGCCCCCTGTCCGACGCGTGTTTCGCACCCGCGACCGCGCGGGACGGATGGCGGGGGCCGCGAATACAACGTCCCTACGCCGCCCCCGTCCCGAACCGCCCGCCGGATTCGGCTTACCGCCGTGCCAGGCGGTAGAGCGGGCACACGTCGTAGCCCTTGTTCAGTTTCTCGATGCCGACGTACTCACACGCGTACTCGCGGCCGGGGTCGAGGGCCAGCAGCGCGGCGAATTGCTCGCTGACGAACGCGCAACCGGGCATCGCGGCCGGCTCGATCCGCGCCGCCCGCGTCACGTGGCTGCCGAAGTAGTTCGTCTTGCCGAGGATCGGGTCGGTGCCGCTGAACACCGGCCCGGCGTGCCCGCCGATGCGGATCGGGGACGTCTGGCCGAGGCCGAACCCCGCCCAGTCGATCCCCTCGGCCCGCTCGAGCAGTTGGAGCGCCGCTTCGGCGGCGTGGGTCGGCTCATCGAATACCAGATACAAGCCGTCGCCCCAGGTGTTGCTGAGGATGGGCGGGTGAGGGAGCGCGGTCAGCACGCCGTGGACCGCGTCGAGGAAGCGCAGGAAGAAGCGCGGTGAGTTGACCTCTTCGAGCTTGCTGAAGTCCTTCACGTCGGCGAACAGCATCGCCTTGATATGCCGCGCGGAGCCGCGCGGCGGGCGCGCCGGCGGATCGGCCGGCCGATCTGCCGGCGGCCGGTCTTCGCCCAGGATGCTCCTGCGGAGCCGGCCGAGGTCGATGATTTTGGGCTTCGGATCGCCGGCCCACGTCATGAGGAAGTCGCCGGCACCGCCGGGCCGGGGCTCGGCCTCGGGGTTGTGCGCCACCCCGTCGTGTACCACTAGCGCGTGCGGCACCCCGCCGCGCTGGGCGGCGCGAATGACGGCCAGGCCCTGAATGAACTGGTTCACGAAGTCGAACAGGATGTCGTCGCCGAGATGCGGCTCGGTGGTGGCGAAGTGGACGTTGTCGGCCGGCACGTCGGCCAGCACCGCGTCGAACCGCTTCCGCCACGCGCTCATTCCCGGCGCGCCGAAGTCCACGCTGGTGGTGTAGAAGTCGTCCCGCGCGAACGGCAGGACGATGTGCAACTCGGCCTTCCGCTCGAGCATCGCGCGGGCGAACAGCAGGTCCGCCCCGCACGCGCCGGAGCAGTAGCCGACGGTCGCGTTCAGGTCGGCGAGAGCCGCGCGGATGTCGTCGCCCGTCTCGCGGACCAACTGCGGGTCGTCCGGGAACCGCGGGGCCAACCCGTCGCGGCTGACCCGCAGGGGGTGGTCGATCGTGTGCCCGGAGAACGCGACGACGGTGCCCAGGTGGGTGTGGAAGACGTGCTCGAGTTCCGCGCTGTCGCTGAGCTTGGCCCGGAGCAGCAGGGCGTTGCGCCGCATGGAGGCGATGTTGCCGACGTCGCCGTCCGCGGTCGCCTTGGCGACGGCCTTCAGGTACCAGTCGGCGGCCGCGGAATGGTTGCCCAGGATGTAGTGCGCCTCGCCGAGCGTCGCCATCACCCAATAGCTGCCGGCCTTCTGCGGGGTCTGGCTCTCCCGCTCGGCGAGTTCCAGGGCACGCCGGGCGCGGGAGCGGCCCGCGTCGAGGTCGCCCGCGAGCACCGTCATCGTGGCGGCGTTGATGAAGGGGAAGGAATCGGCGTCCGGGAGTGCGGCCGCGCGGAGGTACATCTCCGCCGACTCGGCCGCGCGTCGTTCCTTCCGGCCCGGGTCGCGGGCGCGCTCGTAGTCGTCCTTGAGCAGCCGGGCGCGGAGGCAGAGGCTTTCCGTCAACAGGTGCGGGTCGAGGCCGGGCGTGCGGTCGAGCGTGTCGAGGTGCGCCCGCGCGGCGCGGGGGTTGCCGCCGCGTGCCGTCGCCAGCGCGAGCAGGTACTGCAACGCGCTCGCGGCGGGGTGAGCGCTTAACCCCTCGCGGGCGAGGTTCAACCCGCGCGTCGGATGCCCCTGGTCGATCAGCCGCCGGGCGAACGCCTGGTACAGCCGGGCGTCGCCGTCCCACAGCACCTGCTGTTCCGGCGTCTTGTGGTTGACGATCAACTCGACCGCGCGGGCACCCTTGACCTTCAGCCGGTTGAGAATCTGGGTGACGTTCGCGTCCACGGAATCCCTCGGGCAGAGACAGAGCGGATACGCGGGATTGTCCGCCGCCGGCTGTGGAATGCCAGCGAAAAACGTTCGTGCGTTCTATCCGGCTTGCGCCGCCCCGCCCGCGCCGAAGGCTGAAAACTTCAACAGAGTAGGTGTTACGCAGTGGGGCTTGTTTCGGCCTTGCGCGATTGGTGTCGTGGGCTTACGACCGGTTCGACCTGCCGGAGGCCCCGCCCCCGGGCTGAGCGGGCGGCGGGTGGCGCGGCAGGTCGCTCGCCCCGGCTCGAAAATCGCCGGCCGGTGGTGCGTATAATTGCCGTGAGTCGCCGCGATGTATCCCCTGGAGCCCGGCCCGCGCCGGCCGCGCCGCGACCGCCGAACTCTCCCTTTCGGACGGGTGACGCCATGACCTACGAACCGAAGCCGCTCGACACGTCCGCCGTGGTGCTCCCGCCGGACGTCGTCGCGCTCACCGAGCGGCTCGCCGAGAACGCCCACGAGGTGTGGGCGGTCACCCGCATCAAGCAGGGGTGGACGTTCGGCCCGGTGCGAGACGACGCGAACAAGAAGCACCCGTGCCTCGTCCCGTACGCCGACCTGCCCGATTCGGAAAAGGAGTACGACCGCGGCACCGCCATGGAGACGCTCAAGGCGGTGCTGGCACTCGGGTACGTGGTGAGCAAGCCGGCGTGACGCCCGCTCCTTGAGCGGGGCGGCGCCCCCGGTTCCCGAGCGCCGCGGCCGCGCCCCGGGTTCCCCGGACCGGTTCCGCCACGACCGCGTCAGTTCCCGCCGGCGTCGGCCCAGGGGCCGAGCACGTCGGCGGCGCGGGCCGACTCGCCCAACTGGTCCAGGATGCGCCGCGCCTGCTTGGCCGCCACCCCGATCTCGGGCGCGCGGTCGGGGGACCGGTCGAACGCGTCGCGGTACTGCTCGCCGGCCGGGCCGAAATCGCGCCGCAACAGCAGCGCCTCGGCCCACGTCACCTGATCCCAGAAGTCGAGCGCCCGGCCGTCGGCGCGGAGCCGGGCGGCCAGCGCCGACAGCCCGTCGCAGATCGGTTCGGCCACGGTCGCGACCGTGTCCAGCCCGAGCCACAGCCCGGTCGTCGCCGCGTTGATGCCCAGGTAGTCGTTGCCCCGCCGCGACTGCTCCCACCCGGCCCGGTAGGTGCGGTGCGACTGCCACAGCCAGTCCCGGGCCGACACCGGGTCCAGCTCGGACAGCCGCTTGTACACCCCGCCGAGGATGCCGAACGTCTCCTCGTCGGTCGCCAGCGCCCCGCCCTGCGGGAGCAGCGGCTCCAGCACCGCCCGCGCCGTGTGCAGGTGTTCGACGTTCTGCTCGGCCCCGCCGCGGCGGCTCCAGTATAGCCCGTCGAGCTGGCGAAGGCGGCGGTCGGACGGGAACCGGCTCAGCCCGGCGTCGAGCACCCCGCGGGCAGCCGGCAGCCCGCCCTTGCGGCCGATCAGCGCCTCGGCCGCGGCGGCGAGCAGCAGGGGGGTGAGCAGCGCGCCGCCGGCGGCGTGTTCGGCGGTCAGTTGGGCGAGCACCTCTTCGCCCGCGGCGGCCGCCTCGACCAGCCGGGCCAGCCCGCGGGGCAGGAGCGCGTCGGCCCGGCCGTTGGGGCGGTTGAGGGCCGGCAGCCGCGGCCCGGACGCGGACTCGCAGAACGCCCACTGGAGCCACCGCAGCAGGACCGCGAACGCCACATCGACCTCGGCCGCGGTGACCGGCTGGACGGCGTGCCGGGCGTCGTTGCCGAGCTCGCGCAGCGCGTGCAGCAGGCGCTTGAGCGGCGCGGGCAGGTGGTGGTACTTGACGAGGTCGTTGATCAGCCCGGCGAGGGACGGGGTGGCGGAGCGGGCGGCCGGGCCGACGGTGCGGCGGGCCATCGCCTCGACGATGCGGTTGCAGTACAGGACGGCGGACTCGGCGGCCCCGGCGGCGCGGACGCGGTCGAGCCGGTCGAGGTCGGACGCGAGCGAGAACGCGATGTCGTCGATCCAGTAATCGACGACGGCGGGGTGGAGGGCGTCCACGACCGCGCTGCCGCCGCGGGCGTGCGGGGGGCGGCCGTCGGGGCACGGCCGCGGCGGCGGGAGGGTGAGCCGGGCGGTGCCGGCGCGGTTGTCGAAGGTGCCGTCGATGCGGACCGGCCCGGTGGGCGTGTCGCGGGTGAAGGCGAGTGTGCCGCCGTAGGGGTCGAGTGCGGTCCCGGCCTCCTGCGCCGACTTGCGGGCGAGGCAGGCGAGCAGCGAGCGGAACAGGCTGCGGGCGTGCGGGTCGGGGAGGTCGGCGAGGGCGACGCTCACCTCCGCCCGCGGCTCCGCGCAGCGGCGGAGGAGGGCTTCGGCGAGGTCGTCGAGCGACCGCGCCGCGGCGGCGCGCGGGTCGGCGAGCAGTTCGAGGACCGGCGACGCGGCGTTCATGGGCTACTCCGCGGGGGTGTCGTTGTCGGGGGTGGGGAGGCCGAGCACATCGCGGACGCGCGCGACGGCTTGCTCCTGGGTCATGCCGAATGCCGACATCAGAAAGCCGCCGTAGTTGTTGAGACCGGCGTCCCAGTTCGGGTGTTTGTACCTGGTGAGTTGCTGGAAGCGGAAACAGATACGAAGCCCGCGGGCGTACAGCGGCTCGGCGTCGGCGTGCCGGTTGGTCGCCTCCAGCAGCAAGGCCAAGTTGTTCAGGTCGCGGGCCACGTCCGGATGGTCGGGTCCGTAGCTCGCCTCGTCGATGGCCAGCGCCCGCCGGAACAGCGGCTCGGCCTCCGCGTGCCGGTCGGTGGCGTACAGCAGCCCGGCCAGGTTGTTCAGGGCGGTCGCCACATTCGGGTGATACGGGTCGTAGCTCGCCTCGAAGATGGGCACCACACGCCGGTACAGCGGCTCGGCGTCGGCGTGCCGGTTGGTCGCCTCCAGCAGCACGGCCAGGTTGTTCAGGTCGCGGGCCACGTCCGGGTGGTCGGGTCCGTAGCTCGCCTCGTCGATGGCCAGCGCCCGCCGGTACAGCGGCTCGGCCTCCGCGTGCCGGTTGGTCGCCCGCAGCAGCACGGCCAGGTTGTTCAGGTCGCGGGCCACGTCCGGGTGGTCGGGTCCGTAGCTCGCCTCGTCGATGGCCAGCGCCCGCCGGTACAGCGGCTCGGCCTCCGCGTGCCGGTTGGTCGCCCGCAGCAGCACGGCCAGGTTGTTCAGACGGGTGGCAACGGTCGGATGGTCGGGTCCGTAGCTCTTCTCGTCGATGGCCAGCGCCCGCCGGTACAGCGGCTCGGCGTCGGCGTGCCGGTTGGTCGCCTCCAGCAATCCGGCCAGGTTGTTCAGGCGGGTGGCAACGGTCGGGTGGTCGGGTCCGTAGCTCTTCTCGTCGATGGCCAGCGCCCGCCGAAACAGCGGCTCGGCCTCCGCGTGCCGGGCACGACCGACAAGGTATAGCCCTGTATCATTCATCAGTCGGGCCGTCGGTTCTGGGATACTGCCTTCGTCCGCGTGCGCGGTTACGGTCAGCGCGTGGTCGCACGCCGGGTCGTAAGCGTCCTTCCAGGTTCGAACGTCTTGTGGGTCCCCGACGGCAAACTCATCCACCATCCTTAGAGCGCGTTCCAGGCAGTCGCGGCGGTCGGCGTCCTCCAGGTGGTAGCGCGTCACGTCGAGCACCAGGCGGTGCGCCTTCACCGCGGTGTTGTCGTCGTTCCACTTGACCAGCGAGTACGCGGCGAGGTCCGCACACCCGGCCTCGACGTCGATTTCGGCCTCGCCCGGCGGGGTGCCGAGCTTCGCCAGCATCGTCAGCGGGACCGGCTCGGGGGCCAGCCAGCACAGCACGTTCAGCAGCCCGCGGCCATCGTCGTTCAGTTCGTCTACGCTCGTCTGCCACGTCGTCGCCACGCTCCGCGGGTACTTCATCTCCCGCTGGTTGTGCCACTCCAGCACCTTCGCGTCCTGCTCCCGCCACCCCGTGCGGTAGTCCTGAAGCGAGCGGCGGTGGCGCGCGACGAACGCACCCGCTTGCTCCAGCGCCAGCGCCAGCCCGTCGAGGTCGCGGGCCAGCGTCCGCGCGTCGGCCGCGTCGGTCTGCAGCGCCTTCCGCTTCCCGGCGGTGCGCTCCAGCAGGAATTCGGCCGCCGGCGACTCGTCCAGCACGTCCAGTTCCAGCGGTTCGACCCCCGCGCCCCAGATCGGCAGCCGCGACGTAATAATCGTGTGCCCGCCGCTCAAGCCGGCCAGCAGTACCTCCACCGCGGCCGCGGCGTCCTCGGTGTCCACGTTGTCGAGGATCAGCAGCCACCCCGGGTTCTCCACCAACCAGCGGACCGCCGCGGCCCTCTGCTGTTCCTGGTTCGCGACGCTTTGCTCCGGTAGGTTGAGCACGCCCGGCGCGCACAGTCCGGCGAGGTGGGTGGTCAGCGACGACGGCGAATCGGCCGTCACGCACAGCAGCGCCCGGTACTGGTCGGCGAACCGGTACGCGTATTCGACCGCCGCCCGCGTCTTGCCGACCCCGCCGAGCCCGTGAATCGCCCGCGTCGTCACCACCGCCGCCGTCCGTCCGTCCGCGGCCCCGAGGGTCCGCCACAGGTCGAGCAGGAACTGGTCGCGGCCCTTGAACAGGCTGCCAAGGGGGCCGAACGGCAGGGACCGCCGCTTGCCCGAATCCGCGAACCTGCGCAGCCCCGGGAACGGCGTCACCGCGACGCGGTACTGCAACTCGTGGACGTTCGACACCGCCTCCCACTTCTGGGGGCGGGCCCGCAGCCGGGCGTGGTGCTCGCACTGGAGTTGCGCGAGGTCGGCGGCTTCCGGGTCGTGCGCGTCGAGCGGAAAGCCGTCGGACGCCAGGAACACGTACACCGGCTTGCCCAGCCGATCAGCGATATCGACCTCGAGCTGCGTGTACGAGCGCCGGGGCGTGCCGGCGACCGGTTCGGGCTCGCCGCCGTACACCCGCCCGGCGACGTGAACGACCGCGTCGCACCCGGCGAGGTGATTCTCCAGCATGCCGGCGATGGTCCTGTAGTCCGGCGGGAAATGTCGCTGCTCGACGGCGTCGATGCCGAGCGTGGCGAGGGCGTCGAACACGGCCCGGCGGGCCGACCCGAGGTCGCGCGTGGTGGCGCTGACGAACACGCGCAGTTTCGTCGTCATGGGCGGCTCGCGGGTGGGGTCAGACAGCCATCCTACCAGACGTGAACGCGGCGACCGAGCCTGTTTTGCCCGCCCGCGGCCAGCCGATCAGCCCGCCGGCCGAGGTCGTGCCGAGACGCCGGGATTTTCGCACGAATCCCGTTGACACGAATTATCCGGCCGTATATTATAAAATCGAGTACACAAGATTGCCGCGTACTCGCGGGAGGGCTTGGCCCATGAGCCTGACGCCGGAAAAGGCACGCGGACGCGGTGCAGAGGATCGCCGTCGGCGTGCCGTGCGGCGTCCGGCCCGGGGCCGTCTTTTTCGATCTCGATCTTTCAATCCGGCCGCGGTCGTGAACCGCGGAGAACCACGGCTTACCGGACCGTGAACCCGGTGTACCCCGGCACCTCGCCGCGGACGAACGCCGCCAGCATCCGCGCCTGCACCTCGAGCATCCGCGCGTAGCTCATCCGGTATCCGTACACCGGGTGCGTCACCACCGTCGCCTTCCGCTGCTCGTACGCCGCGAAGAACGCCTTCCGCCCGCCCTCGGTCAGGTGGCACGCGTCCCGCCACACGATGAAGTCGTCCGGCGTGAGCGCCTCGTTGTTGATCAGCGTCAGCACGACGGAATCCGCGATCACCGGGCGGAACTCCTCCATCAGGTCCAGGGCCAACGACGGCTTGCCGTGCCGCCCCTGGTGGTAGAACCCCTTGTACGGGTCGAACCCGACCGTGCACACCGCGGAGAAGCAGTCCTTCGCCAGCAGCGCGTACGCGAAGCTCAGCAGCGCGTTCACCGGGTCCCGCGGCGGGCGGCGGTTCCGCGTCGTGAAGTCGAACCCGCGGCCGTCCGGCAGCGGCTTCAGGAACCTGTTGAACTCGCCGAAGTACAGCGCCGCCCCCTGCCCCTCGGTGCCCAGCACCGACTCCACCGACGTGACGTCGTCGAGACCGCGGAGCAGGTCCCACATGCCGCGGGCGGCCGGCTCGTGGCTCCCGCGGGCGTCGTCCCCGCGCAGGCTCCGCATCAGGAGCGCCCGCTGGTTGTTCAGCTTCGCGCGGACGACCGTCTTCGACAGTTGAAGGCACGTCGCGGGGTCGGCGAACTGACGGAACTGGGCCTCGCGCAGTGACACGTTCTTGGCCGGGGCCGGAACGAAGCTGCCGACGAACCGCCCGTGCCCGGTCACGTACGAGACGCCGATCTCGTTCTCGGCCATCGTCTCGAGCGCCTGGGTGGACACCTGCACGTTCCCGCACACCACCACCTGCCGGACCGCGTGCAGCGGGACGCGGCCGGTCTCCTTCCCGTCCTTCCTGATGACCAGGTGCTCGCTCCGCTTGCCGACCGAACTGCCCGGCTCCTGGAGGTACAGCACCGCCCCGTCGTCGGACTGCGGGATCACCTTCTTCAGCTCGGGTATCGGCTTCGCCGCGTCGGCCGCCGCGCCCGGGTGGGCGATCTGGTAGAGCGTCTCTTCGGGCAGGCACACCGGGGCGAGCGAGCACCCGAAGCAGCGGTGGCGGAGCTCCGCGGGCAGCGGCTCGGGCGGGGTGTCGCGGGCGGCGAGCTCGCGGCACCGGGCGATCGCGTCGCGGGTCTTCTGGCGGAGCGGCTCGGCGAACTCGACGGCCACCCGCTCGCGCGTGCCGGCGCTGAACTGGTACCCGCGCGGCACCGGCTGGCCGAACGCCTCCTCCATGAGGAGGGCCTGGGCGCACAGTTGCACCGCGTCGTTGTCCCACACCGTCGGCTGGCCGTCGTCGTCGTGCGGGGCGCGGCCGTGCTTGGTCTCGACCGGGTACCGGTCGCCGGCCCTCTCCTCGATCACGTCCAGCACGCCGCTGATGCCCAGCGACTCACTCGAGAGGGCGATCCCGCGGCTGGTGGCGGTGCCCCGGTCGGTGCGGGTCTTGTTCTTCAGCTCGGGCTGATCGACGCGGCGGTGGTCGTGCAGTCCGCCCTCGACGTGCTCGTTCGTGGGCATCACGCAGTCCACGTACTGCAGGTAGTACAGCCGCGGGCAGTACGTCACCTGGTTCAGGGCGCGGACCGGGATCAGGTCTGTGGTCGCGGGCATGGGGAACTCCGGCGGTGGTGAAGAGGGCATCAGACGGAAGAGCCTTCGCGCCGCGGGAACTTGCTCCGCTGTGAAGGTTGTGAAGCCCCGGGAGGAGGTCGGACGCGTGGCGCTAACCGGCGCGGGCCAGATCGAGGTACTCGGTTCGTAAGTTGGGGTCGCAGAGGATGCGGCCCACCGAGCAGCGCCACGCGTATGCCTTCGGCATGTCGCGGCACACCGAAATCGGCCCCGGCTCCATGACGAAGGCTCCCTGGGGGCTGGTCATGTCAGTTGTTCCGCGGGCGAGCGGGAAGTTCGACAGTCGCGCGCGGAATCGATCGCGCGTGTCGGAGGTGCGGCACCCGCGAGCGGCGCAACATCGCGTTTACCGTGTTAGTTTGCGCGGCGCGCAAACTAACACGGGCGGCCCCACACTGGCCGGCGGGCGAAAAGCGGGGCGGGCTCTTGAGTCCGGTTCGAAACCCGGGTAGAGTCTTGTCAGTGTTAGTTTGCGCGCGGCGCAATGAGCAAGTTCTCACCGGCGCAAACCAATTCTAAGTTCGGCCACAGAGGGCTTCGGGGCGAATGCCAGAACCCCACTTTCATGTGTTCCGGCGCGACCACACCCCTTACCTGGGCGTTGAGGTGCAGATCGGAGAGCCTGATAACGACGAGCGATCCGTGTATGTCCACATCAACGACCCCGACGCGAACATCGAAGGGTACAACGACTTCTACGCCACATTCACCCAGGATGCCAACCTCGTGAGTGGCTACCGAGTCGATTGGCCGGGCGAGGTCACGGTCGCCGATCTGAGCGTCGAAGCGGTGCTGGCAGTGGTCGATGACATCCTCAACAAGGCGGACCTGTTCGATGCGTTCGAGCCGCCCGAGGATGAATCGGACGGTCAGGAATAATGCCAGTGCGCCCAAGCCGCTGCGAGCGCGAGGCGGGGCAGGTCGCCCCTGCACCCCGCCAAAAGGGCCGAACCCGGCGCTGCACCTGACACCGCCATCGGGTCCGAGTCGCGTCGCTCATCCGGTGATGGCGGTGCAGGTGAGCTGTTCGTTCGGCGAGGGAGGGCGCTGGTGTCGTTCTGGATGCAGTTTGTGCGACCCTCGACCAAGCTGCCCGCGTGGTACGCGCCGCCCAACCCCGACTACCCGGACACGTACGAACTCACCAACCGGGGGCTGGGCGAGATCGCGGCTGCGATGTCCATCGCGGACCTGCTCGATAATGACGCGCCGGTCCCGCCGTTGCCCCGCTGGGAGGATTTCGGGTTGAGCGCCGAGCGGCGGGAAGAGTTGTCGTACTTCTGGGTGTACCGACGCGAGCCCGGTCAGCCGACGCTGGCGGACGTGCTTGAGCCGCACGAGCGGCAGCCGGTCGCCCAGTACCTGGCGGCGTTCGAGGCCGCGACCGGGCAACCCGCCCCGCCCGCACGGGCGCTGGGGTACAAGTTCCGGAGTTGTGACGGCTGGCTGGTGACGGCGGGCGAGTGCTTGGTGATCGCCGACGGGCTCGACGCCGCGTTGGCACACCAGCGCGAGGTGCTGGTCCTGGAACTCGGCTGCTTGGGCCGCTCGCACGATCTGGACTCGATTGAGTGTCTGCTGTCGCCTTGGTCCAAGTACAACCGGGTGGCTGCTGACCACGAGGGCTACCGGATCTGGTAGCTCCCAGACGCCGAACCCGGCGCTGCACCGGACCCGGTCACGTAGTCGGTTTCACATCGCTCCCCGGGCGTCCGCCCTCTCCGCCGCAAGCCCGCTGCCCGACGCGCGTTTCGCACTCGCGACCGCGCGGGACGGAGGGCGGGGGCCGCGAATACAACGTCCCTACGCTGCCCCCGCCCTCGCCCCGGAACCCGCCGTGAGCGCTCACCCCGAACCGCGCGACCCGCACACGCCCGCCGGGGCGGGCGAGCGGCTCGCGCCCGGGCGGTCCGTGCCGGGCATCTCGAGCTGGGTGCTCGACACCCGCCTCGGCGGCGGCGGGTTCGGCGAGGTCTGGCTGGTGCGGCACGAGTGGAACCCCGACGAGCCCCCCCGCGCGGTCAAGTTCTGCACCGACCCGGCCGCCCGCACCCGGCTCGTCGCGCACGAGAAGAAGGTGGTCGTGCGGGTCATGCGGCACACCCACCACCACCCGAACATCGTCCCGCTCCTCGACTGCAACCTCGACGGCGAGTTCCCCTGGCTGATGTACGAGTTCGTCGCGGGCGGGACGCTCGCGGCCGCCGTCCCGGCGTGGAAGGAACTGTCCCCGCCGCGGCGCTTCCGGCGGGCCGTCAAGACGCTCTGCGCAGTCGCCGACGCGCTGGCCACCTGCCACCGGCTCGCCCCGCCCATCGTCCACCGCGACATCAAGCCGCATAACATACTCATGGCCGGGGCGGTGCCGCGCATCACCGACTTCGGGCTGAGCGCCGCCAAGGTGCCGACGCTCGACAACGGGGAATTGATCGACGGCGTGTCGGTCGCCCTGCCGAGTCAGCTCTGCGGGTACGGCACCGACGGGTACTCGCCGCCCCAGCAGCGGCTCGGGTGCCCGCCCGACCCGCGGGACGACGTGTACGCGCTGGGCGTCATGGCCTACCAGATGTTGCTGTGCGACCTGGAGCGGTTCCCCGGCACGTCGGCCGCCGACATCCCGCACGAACTCGGGGCGCCCCGCGAACTCGTCGCGCTCATCCTGAGCAGTGTGGCCGACGACCACGAGCGCAGGCCGCCCGACGCGGGCGAGTGGGTGCGGCAACTCACCGACCTGCTCGGCAAGAAGCCGGAGCCGCCCGCCGGGTCGCTGCCGACCGTGCCTCCAGTTGCCCTGCCGGTCGCCGCGCCGCCGGTTGCGGCGCGGCCCGTCGCCCCGGCAACGCCGCGCGCCCCCGTTTCCCCGCCGCCGGCCGTGCCGCAGCCCGCGGCCGGTGAGACGTGCGAAGTTGCGATCGCGGCCGGCGTGCGGATGATCTTCTGTTGGGTCCCGCCGGGCCGGGCGACGCTCGGCGCGCCGCCGGCGCAGCGGCACCCCGACGCGGCACCGGAACACGAGTTCGTCAGCCCGGGCTTCTGGCTGGGCAAGTACACCGTCACGCAGACCGAATGGGCGGCCGTGACCGGTAACAACCCCAGCGAGTTCAACGGCGAGCGGGACAACAAGGCGAAGGGGATGGACACCGGGCGGTTCCCGGTGGAGTGCGTGAGCTGGGACATGATCTGCCGGCCGCACGGCTTTCTGGACCAGGCGAACGCGCACGGCGGTATCCTCAAGGCTCTCGGAAAGGTCGGTCGGCTCCGCCTGCCGCACGAGGACGAGTGGGAGTACGCCTGCCGCGGCGGACGGGGCAACGCCCACGCCTTCTACTTCGGCGACCGGTTGAACGGCACCGAGGCGAACAGCGACGGCGCCATCCCCTTCGGCACGACGGCCGCGGGGCGGAGCCTCGGGCGCCCCTGCCCGGTGGACGACACCAACGACGGGAAGTACGCTCCACACCCCTGGGGGCTGATGCACATGCACGGCAACGTGTGGGAGTGGTGCGACAACACCTACGACCGGTCGAAGCGCCGCGTCGTCCGCGGCGGCTGCTGGTACGGCGACAGCCGGTTCTGCGCCGCCGCCCACCGCGGCAGCCTCGCCCCCGGCTTCAGCGGCGAGTACGTCGGGTTTCGCCTGTGCTTCCGGATCGACTGACGCCCGCGTCTTCACGAGTGAACGGACCCATGAACCTCAGCTACAACACGAGCTACCCGGGGATCGACGACCTGCGCGACGGGGCACGGCGGCGGACCCCGCGGTTCGCGTTCGAGTACCTCGACGGCGGGTGCAACGAAGACGTGAACCTCCGCAAGAATACCGACGACCTGCGGCAGGTCGAACTGAAGCCGCTCTACCTCACCCCGCACGAGCCGGCAAACCTGACGACCGAGCTGTTCGGCCACGAGTACGCCGCCCCGTTCGGGATCGCCCCGATCGGGCTGCAAGGGCTGATCTGGCCCGGGTCGCCGCAGATTCTGGCGCAGGCGGCCGCCGAGCACAACGTCCCGTTCATCCTCAGCACCGTCACCACCGCGAGCATCGAGGAGATCGGCAAGATCACCGGCGGGCGGTTCTGGTACCAGCTCTACCACCCGGCCGACAACGCCATCCGCGACGACATCCTGAACCGGCTCGAGGCCGCCGGGTGCAAGACGCTGGTGCTGCTGTGCGACGTGCCCACGTTCGGGTTCCGCCCGCGCGACATCCGCAACGGGCTGGCCATGCCGCCGCGGATGACCCTCCGCAACATCCTCCAGATCTGCGGCAAGCCGAACTGGGCCATCCGGACGCTGCTCAACGGCACCCCGAACTTCGCCACGATGGTGAAGTATATGCCGAAGGGGCTGAACATGAAGCAGCTCGGCGCGTACATGAACGCGACCTTCTCCGGCCGGCTGAACGAGGGCAAGATCGCCCCCATCCGCGACCGCTGGAAGGGCAACCTGGTGCTCAAGGGCGTCGCCAGCGAGGAGGACGCCGACACCGCGGTGCGGCTCGGGCTGAACGGGGTCATCGTGTCCAACCACGGCGGCCGGCAGGTGGACGCGGGCGAGTCGTCGGTCCGCTCGCTGCTGGCGATCGCGGCGAAGTACCGCGGCAAGATCAAGCTCATGATCGACAGCGGGCTGCGGACCGGGCCGGACGTCGCCCGCGCCCTGGCGTGCGACGCCGAGTTCACCTTCCTCGGCCGGACGTTCATGTACGCGGTCGCGGCGCTGGGCAAGACCGGCGGGCAGCACGCCATCGCCATGCTGAAGGTGCAACTGAAGCAGGTGATGGAGCAGTTGTGCTGCCACCGCGTCGCCGACCTCCGCCGGCACCTGCTGCGCAAGCCGGGGTAGGCCCGGCGGAGAGCACCGCCGGTCGATTGCCGGGAATCCGCCCCACGCGGGCACGGCGTGCGGTAAGATGACGGCCGCACGCGAACCTTCTCGAAATCTTCCCTTGCCGCTGAGTGCCCATGGCGACGCTGCTGAACTGCCCCGAGTGCAAGACGGCCCTCCGGCTCGCGGCCGCGCCGCCGGCCGGGCGGCGCATCAGGTGCCCCAAGTGCGGGGCGACCTTCGCGCCCGAGGCCGCGGCGGGCGCCTCGGAGCCGCCGCGCCCGGTCGCCGCGACCAAGCCGCTCAGCCTGCCCGACGAGGACGAGCACGAAGCCCCGCCGGCCCGCCAGCCCAAGCTCCCGCCCAAGCCGGCCGCCAAAGCCCGGCGCGACGAGGAACCCGAGGACGACGCGGACGAAGAGCGAGAAGAGAAGCCGCGCCCCGCGGCGCGCCGGCGGGCTGTCGATGACGATGACGACGACGAAGACGACCGCCGGCCGGCCGGCCGGAAGCGCCCCGCCGACGAAGACGACCGCCCGCGCAAGCCGCGGAAGCGGAAGCCCGAGCCGAAGAAGTCCAACGGGCTGCTCATCGGCCTGATCGCCGGGGGCGCCGTCGCGGTGCTGGCGATCGGCGGGCTGGTGTGGGCGCTTGCCGGCCGGAACGCCGACAAGCCGGACGCGGGTGCGAACGCCGCCAACTCCGCGCCGACAGCTCCGTCCGGACCGAACCAGGCGAACGCCGGCCCAGGGCAGGTGAACGGCGGCACGAACCCGACCCCGGCCGCCGCGCTATCGTCCCAGGAACTGCTCGACCGGACGCGGCGCGCCACGGCGCTGATCCGCGTCGAGGCCGGCAACAGGGGCGGCAGCGGGTCCGGCTTCCTCGTCCGCGTCAACCCGGAGGCGGCCTACGTCGTCACCAACTACCACGTGATCTCGATCGACGACGAGCCGCAGCAGCCGAACAACCCCGGCCCCGGCTTCCCGGGCCGCCCGCCGGGCTTCCCCGGTCGGCCCCCGGGCTTCCCGGGCCGCCCGCCGGGCTTCCCCGGGTTCGGCCCGCCCGGGTTCGGGCCGCAGCAGCCCGCGCCGAAGGTCCGGCCGAAGGTCACCGTCGTGCTGAACAGCGGCACGGCCGAGGAGCAGGCGCACTCCGCCGAGGTCGTCGCCATCGACCCAGAAGCGGACCTCGCGACGCTCCGCGTCGCCGGCGCGCGGAACGTCCCGGCTCCGCTGGACGTGTCACAGGAGGCCCCGGTCCGCGAGACCATGCCGGTCCGCATCTTCGGCTTCCCGGGCGGGAACAAGAACATCTCGATCAACGAGGGCAAGGTCATCCAGTTGCGCCGCGACGACGCCGGCGCGCTGAACGACGTGCAGATCGCCGGCTCGATCCAGCCGGGCAACAGCGGCGGCCCGGTGGTCGATAGCGAGGGGCGGCTGATCGGCATCGCGGTCGCCACCGTGCGGGACAAGAACATCGGGTTCGCCATCCCGGCGGCCCAACTCGACCACATGCTCAAGGGCAGCGTATTGGCCGGGCTGGTGTTCCAGGTCCGGCCGCAGGGGGCACAACTCCAAGGACACGGCGAGCTGTGGGTGCTCGACCGCAAGAGCAAGGTGATGTCCCGCGACACCTTCCAGCAGTCGCTCGGGCAGTCGGCCGGGGCGACCGCGGCGGGCGAGTACGTCGTGCTGGCGGCGCTCAACGACCCGATGCACAAGATCACCGCCATCAAGGCGCACTTCGCCAAGTCGGAGAGCGTGCCCGACAAGCCCGGGCCGGCCGGGTGGGCGCCGCTGCCCGGCGCGACGGCCATCGCCCTGACGGTCCGCGACGACGAGGCGTCGGCCCGGTTCCGACTGCCCGCCGGAGCGGTCGCCGACGACACCTTCGCCTTCCAGTTCTCGTACGTGAACGCCGACGGGCAGACGGTGCTGACCCAGCCGCACCCGCTGCGGCTGTCGTTCCCCAAGAACCCGAAGTCGGTGACCTTGCGGATCACCGTTTCCGGCGACGAGCCGACGCTCCGCTACGTCGAGGACATGGTGCGGAAGGCGTTCCCCGGCACGAACATCGCCATGATCCGTACCCCGCAGGGGATTCAGGCGGAGATCAACCCGGTGGACGACCCGAAGGCGGCGGCCGCCAAGATCACCTTCGGCGAGGTGACCGGGATCGCCGGGCGGACGATCTCCGTCTCGGTCCCGGCGGTAGAACTGCCGCTGCCGACCGACCAGGAGGTGACGCTGGCGCTGAACGACCTGAAAACAAAGGACGAGCCGCGCCGCCAGGCCGGGGCCAACCGGCTGGCGAAGATGTACCGCGTCCTGCCCGACCGGCGCGAGGAGGTGGCCAAGGTGCTCGAGGCCGCCGCGGCGGAGAAGAACATCTGGGTTCAGGGGCCGGCGATCAGCGCGCTGAGCCTGTGGGCCGGGCCGGAGAACGTGCCCGGGCTGATTCGTATCATGGAGTCGGTCGATTGGCCGACGCAGAACGCCATCTGCCCGGTGCTCGGGCGGCTGAAGGACCCGACCGCGGCCCCGGCGATCGCCAAGCTGCTGCCGGGGCTGGGCAACCGCGGCGCGGCGAGCGCGGCGCTGAAGGCGATCGGCCCGCCGGCCGAGAAGTCCGTCATCCCGTACCTGACGAACAAGGACGGGTTCACCGCGAGCGAGGCGTGCAACATCCTCAAGGAGATCGGCACGGCGGCGTCGATCCAGCCGCTGCAAGACCTCCTGAAGAGCAAGCCGGGCTTCCAGGTCGAGTCGGCCGCGGCCCCCGCACTGAAGGCCGTTCAGGAGCGGGCCAAAAAGGGGTGATGCGAAGTCGCGGGCGCGACGCCGGCTCGCTCTTCCGATCTCACGCGCGTCCCGGGGACGAGCCGGCCCGGCCCCGGGCGCGTATCATTTCCTGAAAATCCCGGCACACATCGCGCCCCGAATGCGTTCTCCCTGCGTCGGGGCGCCGTGCGGCGCGGTTGCACCGCCGGGCGCGGCTGCTACACTGAAGCCGGCCGCGGGTCGGAGTCGCTCATGATCAGCTTTTCGTGCCCGAACTGCAAAACCACCTACCGGTTTCAGGATTCGCGCGCCGGCGAGCAGATCACGTGCAGTCGGTGCAAGAACTCGGTCCGCATCCCGCCGCCGTCCCCGGAGTCCGAAGCCGGCCCGCGCCCGGCCGCGCCGCCGCTGCCGTCGAAGGTGTCGCCACCCAGCGCCGTGACCGCGCCGAAGCCCCCGCCGGTGCAACCGGTGCCGGCGAGTGCGGTCGCGCCCCCGTCCGCGGCGCGCCCGGCCCCCCCGCCGATCCCGAAACCGCCGCCCGCGCCGCCCCGTAGTGTGGTCGCGCCGCCGGTGCCGGTCCGAAGCGCCGTGGCACCCCCACCTCCGCCGGTCGCGCCCCTGCCGCCCTACGTCCCACCTCCGCCGGTCGCGCCCCCGCCGGGGTTCAAGCCGCTGCCGCCGTCGCTGGTGAAGCCCGCGCCGCTCCCGCCGGGCACGCCGCAGTGGTACTACGAGGACGGCCTCGACATCGTCGGCCCGGTGCCGGAGGACGCTCTCCGTGACGCCGCCGAAGCGGACCTGCTGTTCCCGGACGCGCGGGTGTGGTCCGACTCGCTCGACGACTGGCGGCCGGCGATCGACGTGTTCCCGCACCTGTTCGACGGCCTCGCCAGCCGGCCGCGGGCCGACCGGCAGACGAGGCTCGCCGTCGGGTTGGCGGTCGTCGCCGTCGTGTCGGTGTTGGCGTTCGCCGTAACGGCCGTCGTGAGGGGGTGACGCGGTGAGTACGCCCACGCTGCAAGACCTGACGACCGGCACCGCGCACCCGATCGGCGGCACGTCGTTCGTCGTCGGCCGCAACCCGTCGGCCGACCTGAGCGTGACCGACCCGGGCTGCTCGCGGGCGCAGTTCCGCATCGTCCGGGTCGCGTCCGGGTACGTGATCGAGAACCTGTCGGCCACCGCGCCGACGTTCTGCGACGGCCGCCCGGTCACCGAGCCGACGCCGCTGCGCGACGGGGCGACGATCCGCGCCGGCGGGCTGAGCTTCCGGTTCGTCCTCCCCCGCGCCGTGCCGCCGCGGACGCCGACCGCGCCCCGGCCGCCGGTGCGCGAGGAATCGACCGTGCTGGCCCGGCCCGGCGAGGAGGGCCTGGTCGCGCCGGCGCTCAGCGCCGGGGCGGTGCTCGTCGGCGGGGTGGTCACCATCGGCCGCGACGCCACCAACCGCCTGCCGCTGCCGCACCCGCAGGTGTCGCGCCGGCACGCGGTCGTCACCGCGGCCGCCGGCCGGGTCACGATCCGCGACCTGGGCAGCGCCAACGGCACCTTCCTCAACGGCGTCCGGGTGCCGACGGCGGCGACCCCGATCAACCCGGGCGACGACATCGACATCGGCCCGTACGCGCTCGAGTACGACGGCCGCTCGCTCGTGCCGCGGTCGCGGGCCGATAACGTCGAACTGGTCGCGCGGAACCTCCGCCGCACCGTCACCGACGCGCAGACCCGCAAGCCGCTGACCCTGCTCGACGACATCTCGCTGGTGATCCGGCCGCGGGAGTTCGTGTGCCTCCTGGGGCCGAGCGGGTCGGGCAAGTCGACGCTCATGGGGCTGCTCAGCGGCCGCACCACCCCGGACGACGGGACGGTGCTGCTCAACGGCCAGGACCTGCACGCCTGCTTCGATGCGGTCAAGGGGGACATCGCGTTCGTGCCGCAGCGCGACCTCCTGCACATGACTCTGAGCGTCGGCCAGATCCTGTGGTACACGGCCCGCCTCCGCCTGCCGCCGGACACGAGCGCGGGCGAGACCGAAGAGGTCATCGCGGACACGCTCAAGACGGTGCAACTGGGGCAGCGCCGCGGCACCGTGGTGCAGAACCTGTCCGGCGGGCAGGTGAAGCGGACGAGCCTCGCCAACGAACTGCTGTGCAAGCCGAGCCTGCTGTTCCTCGACGAGGTGACGAGCGGGCTGGACGAGCGGACCGACCGCGACATGATGCAGTTGTTCCGGTCGCTGGCCGACGCCGGCAAGACGGTGGTGTGCGTCACCCACAGCCTCGCCCACGTCGAGGCGTCGTGTACCCTGGTCGTCATCCTGACGGCCGGCGGGAAGCTGGCGTTTGTCGGCCCGCCGGCCGACGCGGCGCGGTACTTCGGCGTGCCCAAGCTGGGCGACGTGTACGCCAAGCTCGAGGAGCGCAAAGCCGAGGAGTGGCAGTCCGCGTTCCGCGCCTCGCCGTACTACCGGCAGTACGTCACCGACCGGCTGCCGGCCGACCGGCCGCCGCCGCCCGCCGCGGCCGCCCCGCGCACCAACAAGCAGAAGCTGCGCGTCTTCTTCCGGCAGACGCAATTGCTCGTCGCCCGCTACTGCGCGGTGTGGCGCGGGACGCCGTCCGCCCTCCTGACGATGGCCGGGCAGCCGCTGCTGGTCGCAATCCTGCTCGTCGCGGTATTCGGCGACGTGACCCGGTTCGACAACCCGGCGACCAAGGCCGCCCGCACCGAGAGCCTGCTGTTCCTGCTCGCGGTCACCTGCTTCTGGTTCGGGTGCAACAACGCGGCCAAGGAGCTGGTGAAGGAGCGGGGCATCTTCACCCGCGAGCGCGACTACAACCTGATCTCCGGCAGCTACTACCTGTCCAAGGTGCTCGTGCTGGCGCTATTCGGGCTGGCGCAGACGGCGCTGCTGTACGGCCTGGTGAAGGGCGTGTGCGGGCCGCCGGGCAGTCACGCCGCGCAGTTCGCGTACCTGGCCGGGCTGGCCGTCGCCGGGACCGCGCTGGGGCTGCTCCTGTCGGCGGTGTCGCCCACCGAGGAGGTCGCGGTCAGCCTGATCCCGATCGCCATCATTCCGCAGGTGGTGCTGGCCGCCGGCGTCGCCCCGCTGAGCGGCGCGGCGCTGTGGCTCGCACGGCTGGGCGTGACGACGTACTGGGGCAAGCGGGGGCTGGACTCGACGCTGCCCGACGACATGGCGACGATCGCCCGGACCGCAGAACTGGCCGAGGAGTCGGCCCCGTGGACGGCGGTGCTGTTCATGGCGCTGCACGCGATGCTCTTCGTGACCGCGGCGCAGGTGGTGCTGGCCGCGCAGGGGCGGGCCGCCGCCCGGCTGCTGTCGCAGTTGAAGAAGACGGTGCGCTGACCGCATTCGGAGCCGAGCTTGCCCATGATCACCGCCGTGTGTCCGAACCCGCGCTGCCAGACCCCGCTGCCGGTCGAGCAGCGGGCGCAGGGCCGCACCGTCACCTGCCCGCAGTGCCGGCAGCAGTTCGCGGTAGCGGTGCAAGGCCCGGTGGCCGACCTCGAAGCGACCACGACGCCGTGGCTGCCCGGCGACGGCCCGCCGGTCGCGCCGCCCCCGCCCGCGCGGCGCGAGCCGCCGCCGCTGCCGCCGCGGGTCGAGCGCCGCGGGCTGCGGGCGGTCCCGACCGCCGTTTCCGCGCTGTCGGTGCTCGTCATCATGTGCAGCGTCTACGGGATCGTGCGGCAGTTCCGCCCGGCGGCGCCCGCTCCGGACACAAGGCCGGTCGCCGAGCGGTGGGCTGCAATTACCATCGAGAGCAGCGGGGTACGGCTGGTCGTGGTCGATTGCACCCGCGGCACCGACACCGCCGGGCTGGCCCTCGTCCACGCCACCAACCGCGCCTGGCAGCTCGGCAAACTGCCGCCGGACGTCAAGGACCGGCCGGCCGCGTTCGACGAGCTGGAAAAGGTGCTCGGCCCGTACAACGAGACGCTCGCGCAGTACGGCGTGCCGCCGGAACGGCGACTCGTGGCGTGCAACAGCGGCGTGGTGCCCGAGAGCGGGCCGAACCGCGACAAGCTCCGCGAGTGGGTGCAGGCGTCGGTCCGCAAGGCGCTCGGCCTCGACGTCGAGGTGATCGACGCCGGCTCGGAGGCCGAGTACGGGGCGCGCGGCAGCGTCCCCCCGGACACCCCGACGCGGATGCGGTCGGTGTCGCTGGACATGGGCGGCAGCTCCACCAAGCACGGCTACTTCGACACCCACAAGACGTTCAAGGGCGGGCGGTTCGAGATCGGGCTGAGCAAGGCCGAGGCCCGCATCGACGAGCTGTCGAAGGCGCGCAAGGCGTCGTTCGCCGAGGCGGCGAAGCTGTGGAAGCCGGAGGCCGACGAGGCGGTGCGGCAACTGGCCGCGTCGGTCGCGCCGGTGGCCAACCACCCGCGGTACTACCTGCTCGGCGGCGGGCCGTGGGCGGTCACGGTGATCGCCAAGCCGGCCGAGTTCGCCAAGCCGCTCGACGCCCGCGAGGTGAGCATCCAACTGACCCCCGACGACATCGAGGCGGCGCGGAAGCTGATCGAGGAGTCGCCGAACTTCGCGGCGATCGAGCGGGCGGTGCTGGCCAAGGTGCCGGCCGGGCCGGGCCGCACCCCGCTGGAGGTCGAGCTGAACCAACTGTCCGGCGCGCTGACGACGCGGCGGATGCTCGCCGGGGCGACGCTGCTCCAGAGCTTCGCCGACGTGTGCGACTTCCGCAGCAAGGAGGTGCGGTTCTACGCCCGCAGCCTGCACGCCTGGCCGGTCGGCTACATCCTCGCGAAGGGGAAGTTCGAGTAGCGCGAAGACTTGCTTTCTATACTCTTCGAGAACACCCGGAGATTTCCGCTCATGACCGACGTTTGCCACCGCCTGCCGCGGCTCGCCCGCCCGGCCGCGCTCCTCGCCCTGCTAGCTCTGGTCGGGTGTACGCCCGCACCCGCCGACCCGAAGCCGGCCGAGCCGCCCAAGGCCGACGCGCCCAAGCCGGGCACCGCCGACAAGTGGGCCGGGATTGAGGTCGGCTCCAAGGGCGTCAAGCCGATCGTCATGGGGTTCACCAAGTCCGCCGAGGGGTGGGACTTCACTGCCGACACCACCTTCGAGAGCAAGAACACCGACCTCGGCACCCTGGCCGAGGACAACAGCGGGTTTGACCCGCAGCGGGTGGCGGCGACGATCGCCGCGGTCGCCGATCTCGACAAGGCGATCCGCGAGAAGCACCAACTGCCCGGCGACCGGGTCAAGGTGGTGTTCAGCAGCGGCGTGTTCACCCGGTTCAAGGACAAGGAGAAGGCCGCCGCCGGCCGCGCCCAACTGACCGCGGCGGTCGAGAAGGCCGTCGGCCGCGCCCCGGACTTCATCACCGAGTCGCAGGAGGCCGAACTGGCGTTCCGCGGCATCATCAGCCCGGCCGGGCGTACGGGGCGGTTGCTCATCGATATCGGTAGCGGCAACGCGCGGTTCGGCTGGTACGCCGGCGACGCGTTCAAGTCGTTCACCGTCGATGCCGGTACCAAGCTCGTCCGCGACGCGATCACCAAGGAGGCCGCGGCCAAGAAGCAGTCGTTCGCGGAGGCGGTCCCGGCGGTCCGCAAGACCCTGCTCGACGCCCCGCTGGCCGAGAAGGTGAAGGCGGCGAAGGGGTTCGACGCGGTCAAGGACGTGTTCGTGATCGGCGGGGCGGCGTGGGCGCTGAGCACCTTCACCCACCCCGGCACCGGCGACGAACTGCGGGTGCCGCTCACCGCGGCCGACGTCGAGCAGTTCGCCGAACTCGCCCGGCACAAGCCGGAAGACGTCCGCGCCAAGGCCGCCGGCGTCAGCGACAAGGCGGGGAAGGAGGTCGAACGCGTGCAGAAGGTGTTCACCCCCGAAGACCTGCAAGCGGCGGCCGAGATCCTGCGGGCGTTCTTCGCCGAAGCGAAGCTGGCCGACCGCAAGGTGGCGTTCTTCCAGAAGGGGCAGTACGCCTGGATGGCCGGCTACCTGATGGCGGCCGCGAAATTGCCCGATTGACGCGCAACCGGCGGCCGGAGTTCGTATAGCCTGTAGCCAAGTTCCACGCGTCGCCCGGCGGAGTCGGAAATGCCCCTGATCGCGCGGTGCCCGAACTGTGGGCACGAGTTCATGTACCCGGCGGTTGCGGCCGGGCGGTCCGGGCCGTGTCCGAAGTGCCGGCAGCAGACGCCGTTCGGGCCGGCGGCCGCCCGCCCCGTGCCGGCCGGGCTGGAGGCGACCGCCGCGCCGGCGCCGATCGCGCCGAGCACGCCGGCCGCCCCGTCGTCGCCGGCGCTGCGTGCCGGGGTGCTGCTGGCCGGCCGGTTCGAACTGGCCGACGAACTCGGCCGCGGCGCGTTCGGGGTGGTGTACCGCGCGCACGACGTCAAGCTGAACCGCAAGGAGGTCGCGGTCAAGGTGCTGCTCGACCGGGCGCTGTCCGAGCCGGAAGCGGTCAAGCGGTTCCGGTCCGAGGCGGTGCTGTTGTGCGGGGTCAACCACGCGCACGTGCCGGCCGTGCTGGACATGGGCGAGTACGCCGGGCAGCAGTACATCGTGTCCGAGTTCGTGGACGGCCGGACGGTCCGGGAGCTGATCCCCGAGGGCGGGTTCGAGAACCCGGCCGACGCCGTCCGGCTCGTCGCCAAGCTGGCCCGCACCCTTCACGACATCTACGCCTCCAAGGGCATCCTGCACCGCGACGTCAAGCCGTCGAACATGATGGTTCCCAGCGGCCAGGCCGACGGGCTGTACCTGATGGACTTCGGGCTGGCGGTGTGCCACGACGCCGACGGCGAGCGGACCCGCGAGGGCACGACGCTGGGCACCCCGCTGTACATGTCGCCGGAGCAGGCCGACGGCCGCATCTCGGCCATCTGCCACGCGTCCGACATCTACAGCGCCGGGGTGGTGCTGTACCACCTGCTGACCGGCCGGCCGCCGTTCGTCAGCGGGTGGCCGATGATCGCCGCCGATCACCTGCTGACCCCGCCCGAGCCGCCGTCGGTGTACCGCCCGGGCCTCGACGCGGAACTGGACGCGATCGTTCTGAAGGCGCTCGAGAAGCGGGCCGCCGACCGGTACGCGACCGGGGCCGAGTTCGCCCAGGCGCTCGAACTGTGGGCGGCCCGGCAGCTCGTCGGGGTCAGCGGGCGCGGGCCGGTGTACCCGCGGCGGCGGGCGTACCCGAGCGGCCCGGCGTCCGGGTCGGTCCGCCGCCCGGCCGGCGACCAGTCGTCGGTCGCGAACCGGGCCGGCGAGACGCTGACCAACTCGCGCTCGCAGCCGGGCGGCACGGTCGTCATCGTCACGCCGGTGTCAAAGACGCCGTGGGGCAAGATCGCCGCTGGCGTCGGCGTGCTGTTGCTCGTCGCCGCGGTCGCCGCGGTCGCGCTGAAGCCCGGCAAGACCGAGCCGACCGCGGCGCCGCCACCGCCGCCTGTGCCCGACCCGGTCATGAAGGAGTGGAAGCGCGGGTGACGCAGCCCGCTCACGGGATCGTCAGCGCGAACGTCTGGTGCTTGAGGTCTTCGCCCACCGCGTGCAGCGCGAGTTGGCGGTTGTCGGCCCCGGCAGTCACCCACGCGGCCACGCGCTTGCCGCTCAGCGTGATCGCCACCGCGTCGTCGCTGCGGTGCAGCCGCGGGTTGCCCATCAGCGGCTGCGGCTTGCCCATCACAACTTCCTTCGCGTCCTTCCCGCCTGTGATCTTGACCGCCGCTGCCATCGTGCGCCCGTACCGCCAGCCGCCCGGCCCGGGGATGTGCTCCTCCCACACCGCCAGGTACTTCCCGACTTCCAGTTGCACGAACTTCGCCGCGGTCGCGCGGGCCGGCGGGTTCTTCGCCGTCCCGTAGGCCGTCAGCCACGCGACCCGGCGCGACACGGTCCGCTTCTCTCGCTTGGTGAACGCCGATGCCGCCGGGTCCCAACTTAAGTTGTCAAAGGTGAACGTTTCCGGCTCCGCGTACCCGCCGGCCAGGATGCCCGCGCCGACCGCGTCGAACGGGTTGTCCGTCGGCTTCTTCGTCTCGAAGTCGCGGACCAGGTACAGCAGCCCGACGTCCCACGGCAGCTTCGTCTTCGCCTCGACCGTCTTCGGCTCGACCTCGGTGGTGTTCCGGGTGGCGGTGAACAGCACCGGGTAGCCGTCCGGCTCGGCCGCGAGGCCGCCGAGTTCGAAGAACACCGCGTTGCCGGTCGTCGGGCACGAGAACGCGGCGAACTGCGGCGGCCGGAACCCGCCCGACGACTCGGGCTGCAACTTCTCGACCACCAGCCCGGTGACCGGGTACTGGTCGCCCTGGTGCGCGGTCACGAAGTCGGTGCCGTCGAAGATCAGCCGCTGGTCGAACGAGTGCGAAACCGTGTTGTTCGCCTTGCGCAGCACCCGCTCCAGGTCGTCCGAAACGAGCAGGTCGTTGGCCTCCTGGTGGATGAGCTTGTCCTGCGGGGTGTAGTGCCGGCGGGCGTATGTCGCGGCGAGGTATCCGCCGCCGGCGACCAGCCGCCCGGACCCGGCGTTGCCCACCCCGTAAATCGGCTCGGTGCTGAACGTCTCCGTACCCAGGTCCGTCGGCTTGCCCTCGGTGTGAAGGATCAGAATGTCCTTGCGCCGCGTCTTGGCGATCTTCTCGACGAAGTCGCCCTCCGGGTTGTTGGGGAAGCTCTCGGCCTTCGCGGTGAGGACGAAGTCGCGGCCCTTGTCATCGACCGCAAACCCGGCGAGCGTCCCGCCCGACGGGACCACCCGCACCGCGGTCAGCTTCTTCTTGGCGATGTCGGCGAATGCCACCTTGGTGACAACGACCTTGTCGGTCGGCTTGGCGCGGTCCCACGTCTGGTAGGCGATGTAAAGGGTGTCGCCCTGCGGGACCGCGACGATCTGCGGCCGCTTGATCGGCGCGTGCATTTGGATGGACGTGTCGAACTCGTCCGGGTGGCGCCCGACGACGAACGGCATGTCGGTCTTGAAATCGACGGTGAGTTTGGGGCCGTCCTTACCGCCGGCCGGCGGTAAGGACGGCGCGGAAGCGATCAAGGCGGCGAGAGTGACGAACGAGGCGACGCGAGTCATGGGCGGTCCCCCGGGCACAAGGGTACGATAATTGAATGGTATACGCCGGTGCAAAATATGTCAACGGGCGGGGGCGAAATTGTTCCGCCCATGTGGCCGTCAGCGGCCGGCGGGCGGCTCGAAGAGCGCGCCTTCGACGCGCACCGCTCCCCCCGTCGGCCGGATGAGGAGTTCGGCGTACGTGGCGTCGCCGGCGGCCGCCTGTCCGAGGCTCTTGCCGCTCAGTTCGGCCGAAAACGTTCCGTCGATGCGGCGGAGCAGCAACCCCAGGTAAGGCCGGCCGCTGACCGCCGCGGGCACGGGGACCGTCGGCCCGACCGGCTCGAACGTGCCCGCGGTCCGGCGGCCGAGGACGGCCCCGGTCGAGCGGTTCAATCGCACCGCCCAGCCCGACCCGTTCGTGACGACCGCGACCTCCGCGTCGGTGGCGTCGGCCATGTCGAGCGACACCGCGAGGCGGAAATCCCGCTGCGGCGGCAGTTCGCAACCGAACTCGTCGCCGCTCGAAAGGACCGGCAGTTTCTCGGCGTCCCGGACGATCTCGAGGCGCCCTCGCCACCCGAACGGCGAACCGGGCCGGTACAACTCGCGCGGCGCGACCACCTCTTTCGCCGGCGGGCGGGTTTCGGTCGGCAGACGTTCGGCCGCCTTTTCCACCGCGGGCGGCTTGGCCCGCTCGCCCCCGGTGAGCCAGACGGCGGCGCCCGTCCCGATCAGAACGACGCCCGCGACGGCGACGGCCACAACCGCCACCCCCCGGCGCCGGCGCGCGTTCGGCGGCACTTCCGACGGCTGCGGCGATTCGAGAAGCCGATCGATCCGCGCGAGCAACCCGGCGTAGTCCGCGGGGCGCTGGTTCGGGTCGGCGGCGAGCATCGCGGCGACGAGGTCGGCGGTCCCGGGCGACACCTCCGGCCCGAGCCTCTGAACCGGGGCGGACTTCTTCGCCAGCAGTTCCCACATCGTCTTGCCGAGGAACGGCGGCTGGCCGCTCAGCGCGTGATAGAGCGTGCAGCCGAGGCTGTAGATGTCGGCGCGGTGATCGACCGTGCTGCCCTGGAACTGCTCCGGGGCCATGTAAACGGGCGTGCCGAGCAGGACGCCTTTGGCCGTCTGGTGCTCGGTCACCTCGCACTCGAAGTCGGTCAGCGCGAGGCCGAAGTCGGTCACCTTGACCATCGGCACGCCGGGCGGCAGGTTGAAACCGGTCGGCGGCGGAACGAGGAACAGGTTGGCCGGCTTGATGTCGCGGTGGATGATGCCGGCGGCGTGGGCGTTGGCGAGCGCCGCGGCCGTCTGCCGGGCGACGAGTAGCGCGGCCCGCTCGTCGAGCGGGCCGGCGCGGTCGATCCGCTGCTTGAGGTCTTCGCCGGCGAGCAGTTCCATGGCGAAGAACGCCCGGCCGTCGGCGATCCCGCTGTCGTGGACCGCGACGATGTTGGGGTGCTGGAGTTTGGCGAGCGCGACGGCCTCGCGGCGGAACCGGGCGGCGGCGTCGGCGGAGGTGCCGTCGGCGAGGCGGATCGTCTTGAGGGCGACGGGGCGGCCGAGGCGGGTCTGCACGGCGCGGTACACGACCCCGCACCCGCCCGCCCCGAGTTGCCCCTGAATCTCGTACCCCTCAACGGACGGGAACGCCGGCGTGTGCTTGACGGTTTCCAGTCCGAACGCGGGCGAGCTGGGGCGAAGGACCGTCACCCCGCCGGGCAAGGCGAACGTCGCGTCCACGACCTCGCCGGCCGGAAGCCAGGTGACGCGGTCGGCACTGACGCGGTCGTCCAGCGTCAGCGCGCCGGCGGCCACCCGCTCGCGCACCTCGTCGAGCGTGAGCGGGCCTTCCTCGCGGCCGTTCGAGCTAATGAACCACGCCGAGCTCATGTCTGTCGCGCCGGTTATTTGTCACGGTTCAACTTGTCCAGCTTCTCCAGCATGTCTTTTACCGAGGGCCGGTCGTAAGTCGCGTCGTTGCCGGCGACGTAGGCGAACACCACGTCGCCGCCGGGGTCGAGGATGTACGTCGCCGGCCGGGCCAGGTCGCCGGTGATGCCGAACTTGCGGACCGCGCTCAGGTCCGCGTCGGAGACGAGCGGGAACGGCACCGCCGGGTTCGGGGCCTTGCCGTCCACCCGCGCCTCGGAGAGGAACCCCGGGAGTGTGTCCTGCGGCCCGGGGAACACGATCACGACTTCGGCGTTCCGCTTCCGGAACTCGTCGTAGTTGGCGGTCAGCACGTTGAGCTGCGCGAGGCAGCCCGGGCAGTACGCGCGGCCGGGGTTCGGGTAGCCGTAGGCCGTCTTCTGTGGCAGCCCTTTGACCACGACCAGCACCACACTCTTCTTGCCGCGGTAGGCGGCCAGATCGACCGGCTTGCCGTCCTTGTCGGTGAACGCGAGCGGCACCTCGCGCACGTCGTCCCGCGGCGGGCCTTGCATCTTGAGTTGCCCGGCAATCTCGCGCAACTGCTCTGGCGTCGGTGCGGCGACGACATACGGGTCGGGGGCCTTCGGCGTGGAGGGCGAACTGCCGCACCCGGCGGCGAACGCAAGGACGATGGCGAAGGCTGTTCGGCGCATGTGGGACTCGCGGTGCGGTGGTGCGCGAATCGAGTGTAACCGACCGCGCGTGAGCGGGCAATGTGCCGCTGGGAAGATGCTTGCACACCCGGCGGCAGTTCTGTCGTACGGTCGGCAAGAGTTACACGCCGCCCGACCGCTGCGAGCGCACTCCCGAAGCTCCGCCGGCCGCGAAACGTCGGGAAATGACAGCAGTTCCGCCCGCCGCGTCGTAACGTCGCGGGGTTTGGCACGCGGGCTGCTTTAACTACTTCCGTTCGAGACAACCCCTCGGGTAGCCACTCGGCAGCCCGCTGTCATACCAACCCGCAATTCCCCCGACACATTCCCCCGGGCCGACGGCGAAAGCCGTCGGCCTCGTGTTTTTTGTTCGTCCTTGGTCCTTCGTCCGTCGTCATTAGTGAGCTGACCGGCAGGTATCACGACCTCGTGTAACCTCGTCGGTTCTCGGACGACTGGTACGCGTCCTGTTCGCTCACGAATGACGACGGACGAAGGACTAAGGACGCACGACAGTGCCCGTCTTCGGGTCCACCTTCAGCCCGAGTTTCTGGTCGGCCTCGGTGTAGAAGAAGAACCCGTACATCATCTCATGGTGCGTCTGCGGGCCGTTGCGGACCGTCGCCTTCGGGTCCGGGTTGTAGGGGTTGAACGCGGAGTTGTCGAACCGCGCCGCACACTCCAACCGCGTACCCTTCGGCAGTTTCTTGGTGCCCGGAGCCCAGCGGTAGGGCACCTGCCACTCGAAGTTGTAATTGGCGACCACGAGGAGGTCGTCGCGGGTGCCGTCCGGGCCGTGTGCGGTGAACCGCATGTCCTTGCCGCGGAGGTGCATGTGGGCGAACAGCCCGACGCCGATGACGTCAGCGTCGAGGGTTCGGGACGCGCTCACCTTGTGCGCCGGCGCGCCGGGCGGGATCGCGAACCGCGTGTCGAACAACTGCATCACCTTCAGCCGCGACTGAATCGCCTCGCGCGGGAACCGCAACCCGACTGAGACTTTGCACCGCTCCGGCTTGCCGGTCGTCACGAAGTGGATTTCCAGCGCCAGGAACGACCCCTTGGGGATCAGGAACCCGACGCCGCTGTCGAGGTTCATCGGCTCGCCGCCGGGCACGTACCCGGTGATGAAGTTGTCCGCGGTGAAGCCCACCTTGAGGCCGGCGTAGGCGAGGTTGGCGTGGTGTAGCACCCGCGGGTTGTCGCCGACGATCTGCACCCCCTGCACCCAGGTGTCCTCGGCGAAGTGGTGTGGCAGGATCGCGTACTTGTACGGGATGTCGCCCGCGGCCGGCAGTTCGAACTCCAGCGAGTCGAGCGTCAGGTCGGGCTTCCCGATGAGCCACTTGTCCTTCGGCTCGGGCGGCGGGGCAGGGGCCTTCGCGAGGTCGCCGGCCGGCGTGCCGCCCTTCACCCAGTCGGCGATGACGGCCTTCTCGTCGTCGGTCATCCCGCGGCGGTTGACGAACGGTCCGAAGTCGTGGGCGGCGAACCACGGCGGCATCCGCTGGTCCGTGATCGTTTCCAGAATGGCGTCGGCGCGGGCGGCGGCCTGCTTGTGGGTGACCAGCGCGAACGGGGCCGACCCGCCGGACTTGTGGCACTCCCAACAGTGCTTTTGCAACACCGGGGCGACGTGCTCCGCGAACGTCACCTCCTTCGGCGGCCGCGGCTTGGCGAGGCTGATCGGGCAGCCATCCACTTCGGTCTCCGCGACCGCGGGCGCTTGCCCGGCCAGCACCGCGTCGATCGCGTCCTTCAGCTCGCGCGCGGTCGGGGCTTTGCGTGCCCCGCCGAGCCGGTACTGGTCGTCGATCCGGCCGCGGTAAACGAGCTTGTGGTCCGCGTCCAGCACGACCGCTTCCGGCGTCCGGGTGACGCCCAGCGCCTTCGCACACGCCCCGCCGAAGTCCTTGAGCATCGGGAACTCGACGTCGAACTTGACCGACTGCGTCGCGACCGCGATGACACCGTCCGCGTCGCTCGCGTTGAGGGAGGCGAACTGCACGTCCTTCGCCCGGTACTCCTTTTCCAGCGCGGACAGGGTCGGCAGGTACTTCTGCGCGAGCGGGCAGGCGGTGTCGGTGAACACCAGCACGAACGCCTTCTTCTTGCCGAAGTCGGTGAGGGTGCGGGGCAGCGACCGCGTGTCGGTGAACGCCAGCTTGCCGATCGCGGTCCCAATTTTGGGCTTCTCGGCAGCCGAACCGCTTGCGGCAGACGCGAGAACGGCGGCGAATGTGAGCGACAGTCGCATAAGGAGTCCTCGTGTCATTTCGTCTCGTGCCCGCGCCACCCGGCCATGCTGCGGGACGCGCCGAGCGCCCGGCACAGCCCCTTGTACCACGTCCGCGGCAGCCCGGCGCACAGCGAATACAGGAGCCGCATCCGCCACGGCACCATCACGAACTCGCGGCGGGTGCGGACCGCCTTCACCACGGCCGCCGCGACCGCCTCCGGCGTCAGCCAGCCCATCAGCGCGCCCGGGTCGGCCCCGGTGAACAGCCCGGTCGCGATGTACGTCGGGCACACCGCGGTCACCGTCACATTCCGCTTCCCCTGCAACCGCAACTCTTCCTGAAGCGACTCGGTGAAGCCGAGAACCGCCCACTTCGTCGCCGCGTAGGTGGTCGCGTTGGGCAGTGCGACCACCGCCGACGCGCTGCAGATGTTGACCACCTGCGCCGCCGGGCGGGCGAGCAGGTCCGGCAGGAAGGCGTGCGTGACCGCGACCAGCCCGCCGAAGTTCACATTGGCGGTCGTCAGGTGTTGGGCGACCGGCACGTCGAGGAACGCCCCGCCGAACACGATCCCGGCGTTGTTCACCAGCACGTCGAGCGGCCCGTCGGCGAGCACGCGGGCGCGGACGGCGGCGATCTGCTCGGCCGACGTGACGTCGAGCGTATGCCCGGTCGCGCCGGGCAGCTTTGCGACCGCCTCTTCGACGCACCCGCCGCGGACGTCGGTGACGATCACCCGCGCCCCGGCGTGTGCGAACGCCGACGCGATGGCGAGGCCGAGCCCGCGCCCGGCCCCGGTGACGAGCACCCGACTGCCCGCGATCTGCATGGCCCTCCCCCCGGGTTTCGGCTCATATTACCAGTTCCGTTCGACCGCCGCGAGTTGGTACAATGATCGCATTCAAAAACTTCACCCCACAGGACGCCGTCGTGACGCCACGCGTCTTCCTCGCGCTCGCCGCACTCGCTCTCACCCCGCCCACGTTCGCCGCCGACCCGGTGTGGTGGTCGGAGGACGTGGAAGCGGCCCTCAAGAAAGCCAAGGACAACCGCGCCGAACTCGAAAAGGCGCTCAACGGCGTGCCCAACGAGCAGCGCAAGGGCATGGCGTTCCTCGTCGAGAACATGCCCGATTCCGACCTGACGACCCTCAAAGCCGACTTCCTGCTGACCAACGTTAAACTGGCTTACGACGCCCGCAAGGAAATGCCCTGGGGCAAGGACATTCCGAGCGATCTGTTCCTCAACGACGTGCTGCCCTACGCGAACATCGACGAGAAGCGGGACGCGTGGCGCAAGGAGTTCTACGACCTGTGCGCCCCGATGGTGAAGGGGTGCAAGACGCCCACCGAAGCGGTGCAGGTGCTCAACAAAGAGCTGTTCAAGAAGCTGAAACTCGGCTACTCGACTGAGCGGAAGGCTCCGAATCAAAGCCCGAAAGAGTCGATCGAGCAGGGGAAGGCGAGTTGCACGGGCTTGAGCATCGTGCTGAGCGACGCGGCGCGGGCGGTGTGCATCCCGGCGCGGCTGGTGGGCACCCCGCTGTGGGCCGACAAGCGCGGAAATCACACCTGGGTCGAGATCTGGGACAACGGGTGGCACTTCACCGGGGCGTGCGAGCCGGACCCGCTCGGACTGGACCGCGGGTGGTTCGTCGGCGCCGCGGCGCAGGCCAAGAAGGACGTGTTCGAGCACGCCATTTACGCCGCGAGCTTCAAGAAGACCAAGGGGCACTTCCCGCTGGTGTGGGCGATGAAGAACACGACCGTGCCGGGCGAGAACGTCACCGACCGCTACGTCAAGCTGGCCGCGAAAGCTGAGACGTTCCGCCTTCAGGTGAAGGTCGTTGATGCCGCCGGCAAGCGCGTCGAGGCCGACGTGACGGTGACCGCGACCGGGGACGCGAAGAAGGCGCACACCGGCAAGTCCCGCGGCGAGACCGCCGACCGGCTCGACTACCTCACCTTCGAACTCCCGCCGAACGCGGAGTTCGCCGTCAAGGTCGGCGACGCGACCCAGACGGTGAAGACCGGCGCGGCCGGCGAGCAGAAGCTCATCGAATTCGTGAACAAGTAACGTCACCGAACCACAACCGGAGCCTTCCATGCGCCTGTTTGCCCTGTGCGCCGTCGTTCTACTCGCCGCGCCACTCTCGGCCGCCGACGAGGCCAAGTCGGCCGCGGCGGTCAAGGAACTGGCCGCCGCGCTCGACGCCAAGCCGGCCGCGCTCGCCGACCTGGCCGACAAGCCGTTCGCCGCCGTCCCGCTGACCAAGGCCGACGCCCAGACCGCCCGCGACCTGCTCTGGCGGGCGCACGCGGCGGCGGTCCGCAAAGACCGCACGGCCGAGGTCAAGAACCTGCTGCTCAAGGAGGGCAAGCTCGAAATGCCCTTCTTCTACAAGACGTTCGGCAAGAAGCCCGACGGCGGCCGCAGCCTGTACATCTCGCTGCACGGCGGCGGTGGCGCGCCGGCGCAGGTGAACGACCAGCAGTGGGAGAACCAGAAGGGACTGTACACGGTCGAGGAGGGCATCTACCTCGCCCCGCGTGCGCCGACCAACACCTGGAACCTGTGGCACGAGGCGCACATCGACCGCATGTTCGCCCGGCTCATCGAAGACCTGATCGTCATCGAGGACGTGAACCCGAACCGGGTGTACGTGCTGGGCTACTCGGCCGGCGGCGACGGGGTGTACAAGATTGCGCCGCGGATGGCCGACCACTGGGCCGCGGCCGCCATGATGGCCGGGCACCCCAACGGCGTGTCGCTGCTGTCGCTGCGGAACGTCCCGTTCGCGCTGCAAGTCGGGGCCAACGACGCCGCGTACAACCGCAACACGGTCGGAAAGGAGTACGGCGAGCAGTTGGGCAAGCTCCAGAAGGACGACCCGAAGGGGTACGAACACTTCGTGAAGATTCACGAGGGCAAGGGCCACTGGATGAACCTGGAAGACAAGGTGGCGCTGCCGTGGATGGCGAAGTTCACGCGCAACCCGGTGCCGGACAAGGTGGTGTGGAAGCAGACCGACGTGGCGCACGACCGCTCGTACTGGCTGGCGGTACCGAAGGACGAGGCGAAGGTGGATTCGCTCATCGTCGCGACGCGGAGCGGGCAGGCGATCGACATCACGACCGCCGAGAAGGTGTCGAAAATCGTCGTGCGACTGGACGACCGGATGGCCGACCTCGACAAGCCGGTGACGGTGAAGCGCAGCGGGAAGGAATTGTTCGCCGGGGTCGCGCCGCGAACCGTCGGCACGCTGGTAAAGACGCTCGCCGGCCGCGGCGACCCAGGACTTGTGTTCGACGCCGAGGTCACGGTGACCGTCGGCGACGGGAAGTGACCGGGCGCGGTCGATCCGGCCGCCGCCGGTGTCTGTACCGGAAGGGTGACCGATGGCACCGGGCGGGGCGCGACATGAGCGGCGAGCACCACTACATTGCGACGCACACCGAGAGCATCCTGAGCGCGCAGCAGATCTTCGGAATTTGCATCGCCGGGATCGTCGGCGTCACGGCGATCTTCCTGGCGCTGGTAATCGGACTGTTCTGGCACGGGCTTGTGCGGGCCGTGCTGCTGACCCGGCTGAAGCGGGATATGATCGCGGCCGGGTACTCGCCGGCCGACGTCGAGCGGGTCGTGCGGGCAAGCCCGCCTGAAGGCCGCGCGTGAAGGCGGGGTCGGGATCGTGCGCGGGCGGCCGATTCGGCCGCCAACCGCGGCCACCGCGTCGCGATCAACGCCGGTTGAACGCATCGCCCCGCAGCGGTATCATCGGTTGTGCCTGAACGAGAGGCCACGCGATGCCGCTGCACGACTGGACCGACGAACGCGGATGGGACAGCGTCCGTCCGTTCTGGCTGGCGTACATCGTCGAATGGGTTCAGCCGCTCCTGCCGCCCGGGTTCAAAGCGTTCCTCGGCGGGGTATCGGCGATGACGGTCGAATCGACCAACGGCAAGCCGGACGTCAGCGTGCGCCGCTGGGAACCGCCCGCGCCGACGGACGGTGTGAGTGCTGCCACGAGCATCCTCGAACCCGACCTGCAAGCGCACGCGGTCTTCCGGCTCGACCCTCAGAGGGCCGTCCACATCGATTACCACGGTCAACTGATCGCGGCCGTTGAACTCGTGTCGCCGCGGAACAAGGACCGCGTCAGCTCGAAAGAGAATTACGCCAACCGCTACATCGGCTACTTGCGCTTTGGCGTTCACCTGATGCTGGTGGACGTGCTGCCGCGGCCGCGCAACTTCTCGTTCTCGGACGCGATCACCGGCGACCTCGGGCTGGACGTGCCGCCGCTGCCCGCGCCGTTCGCGACGGTGTACCGCGTCGACGGGCCGATCCCGGTGGGCGACGACATCGGCAGTTCGGTGTCGCTGTGGCGTCGCCCGCTGGCCGCCGGCCAACCGCTGCCGACGCTCCCGCTGCCGCTGTCGATCCACGACGCGGTGACGATCGACCTGGAAGAGACCTACGCCCGCGCCGCGAAGCGGGCCTACCTGGAGTGACGCCTCGGCTCACCCCTTCAACTCGAAGATCGCCTCGACCTCGACACTCGTGCCGAGCGGCAGTTGGCCCATCCCCAGCGCCGTCCGCGCGTGCCGGCCCTTCTCCTCGCCGAACACCGCCTTCAGCAGGTTCGTTGCCCCATTAATCACCAGGTGGCAGTCGGTGAAGGTCGGGTCGGCGTTCACGTACCCCGTGACGCGGACCACCCGCTCGATGCGGTCGAGCGACCCGAGTTTGGTCACGATCGCCCGCAGGATGTTGGCCGCGCACAGCGCCGCGGCCCGCGTGGCTTCTTCAACCGACACGGCGGACGGCACCTTGCCCTTGCTGGTCAGCACGCCGGCGTCGTAGGGCACCTGCCCGGACGCGTACACGGTGGTGCCGAGCACCGACAGGAGGTCGATGACGGCCCCCTCCTTCGGCCCGCGGTCGAGCGGGTAGCCGGCGGCCTCCAGGCGCTGTTCGCGTTCGCCCACGACGTCCTCGGCGTGTGAAGGTTCGTGCGGGGTTTGTTGTTTTCCCGCGCGGGCGGGGGTAGATTACACGCTCTCCCCGTTGAGCGATGCCGCCGGGGCGACCGGCCCCGGCTTCTGTCCCCAATACGGGTGTGTTGTATGAACTGGCGGGTATTGTCGGCGGTTCTGCTGTTGACGGGCGCGGCGGCCGCGGCCCAGGAGAAGGACAAGGAACCGGTCGTCACGAAGAAGTACAAGGCGGACTTCGGCCGCGTCAAGGACGGCGAACTGCCCGAAGGCTGGGAAGTGAAGGATAAGCGCAACCTGGCGGTCAGCAAGATCGGCGGCCGTGCCCGACTGGTCACCGCTTACGACGCGACTGGTGCGATCGCATACGCCGCGGTGGACGACAAACTCGCGACGTTCGGCACGGACTTCGACCTCGTACTCGACCTGACCACCCCGCGACGCAACCCGAACGCCAACGCTCAAGGGCGGTTCGAACTCGTGCTTCCTGGGGTGGGCGGTGGCAAGGATCTGACGTTCGACATCGCCCCGAACGCGAAGGGCGACGCGTACGAGATGTCGCTCGCCGGGGAGACCGCGGTCACGACCCCGTTCCCGTCCAAGAGCGACACCGAATTGAACGGGTTCCGGCTGACGATCCAGCGGCGCGGCGACACGCTGAGCATGACGAGCAACGCCAACAAGAAGGAGAAGTTTCTGGTGGGTGGCAAGCCGGCCGAAACGATCCCGGTGCCCGAAGGCGTCAAGGGGTGCGCGGGCGTCAAGATCGGCATCGCGCAGCAGAATTACGCCAACGCGACCGGCTACGAAGCCTGGGCGTTCCAGCTTCACGGGCTGGAGGTGCGGCCGGTCGAGGCGGGGAAGGCGAAGAAGTGACCGCCGGTCGGCGGGTCAGTCGTCGCCCCCGCCGACCCGCCGGTTCTGCTTCTTGGCGCTCTCCCGCCGCTTGTCGGCCACCCGGCGCTTCTTCGCCCCCTTCGACACCTTCGTCTTCTTCCGCACCGTCGGCTCGACGAGCGACGCGACGATCATTTCCGTCAGCTTGAGGACGCAGTCCTCCTTGTTCCGCTCCTGGTCGCGGTACTTCTGCGACGTGATGACCGCGTCTCCCTCGGTGGTAAAACGGCTGGGGAACGCGGCCTTCATGCGGTCCTTCGCGGCCGCCGGGATGGCCGCGGCGGTGGTCGCCGCCTTCCACCGCAGCACCGCCTTCGACGCCACCTTGTTGACGTTCTGCCCGCCGGGGCCGCCGCTCCGCGCGAAACTCCACTCGAGTTCGTCGTCGGCCAGGGTGATGGTGTCGGTGATCGTGAGCATGTGCCTCTCGCACAGAATCGGAGCCAGTATTGACCGCGTCGCGCCGTTCGCCTATGGTCCGCCGTTCCACGCCCTACCCGGAGCGGAAGCGGTATGAGTGCCAGCGTCGGCGGTCGGTTGGAAGCGGTCGAGCGGCCGCGCTCGCTGTTCGGCCCCGATTACCTGCGGCTGGCGGCGGTCGCGGTCGTCGCGGTGGCCGTCCACGGGTGGCTGATCGCGCACACCGCACTGACCGCCCGCGACAGCCTCGGGTTCGCGCGGCTGGCGCTGTGCTTCGAGAACCCGGGCAACGCCCCGCCGCACGAGAACGGCCGGCCGAAGAACACCCTCGACCACATCCGCGCCGCCGAGCACCCGCCGGGCTACCCGCTCGCGGTGTGGGCCGCCGACGCCGCCCTCAAGCACATTGTTACGAAACCGGCGCCCGAGCGGGCGCTCTTGGCCACCCAGGTCGCCAACGCGGTCGCCGCGACGCTGTTGGTCATTCCAGCATACCTGATCGGTCGCATGCTGTTCGGCCGGAACGTCGGATTCGCCGCCGCGCTGCTGTTCCAGGTGCTGCCGGTGCCGGCCCGCGTCACCAGCGACGGCCTCACCGAAGGAGTGTACCTGTTCGCCACGGCGACCGCGGTGATGTTCGGCGTGCGGGCGGTGCGGGTGCCGCGGGTGAGCGGGTTTCTGCTGTGCGGCCTCGCCACCGGCGTGAGCTATCTGGTTCGCCCCGAAGGGCTACTCGTCGGGGCCGGGCCGGGCGCCGTCGCGCTGTGGCTCGGGCTGACGCGGGCGTGGCCGCGGGAGCAGGCGTTCGGCCGACTGGTGGCGCTGTGCATCGGCGTCGCGCTGGTGTCGGTCCCGTACATGGCGGTGATCGGCAAACTGACGAACAAGACGACCGGGAACTACCTGACCGACCCGGGCGCGCCGGGGCCGATCATCCGCGGCGGCGGGACTTCGAAACTCGCCGCGACCGGTCCGGCGCTGTTCGCGGAGTGGTGGAACGAGGAGCGGGACGCCGGCACGCCCCGCCCGCTGTGGGCGGCGCAGGCGGTAGCGAAGGAGATGTCCAAGAGCGCGAACTACGTGATTTGGCCGCTGGCGCTGTTCGCGCTGCTGGCCCTGCGACGGCGGTTCACGGCCGAAGCGGCGCTATGGGTGCCGCTCGTGGTCGTCGGGTGCAACGTGGCGCTCTTGGTGTACCTCGCGACGCGGGCCGGGTACGTGTCCGAGCGGCACACCATGCTGCTGACGTTCCTGGCGTGCCAGTTCGCGGCCGCCGGGTTGCCGCTCCTGGCAGCTGCGGTCGGGCAGGTGCTTCCGGGGGTCGAGCGGTTGGGCGTCCGGGTGACCGCGGCCGGGCTGCTGGCCGGGCTGGTGCTGTCGTCGGTCCCATTTGCGCTAAAGCCGATGCACCAGCACCGCGAGGCGCACCGGCGGGCGGGCGAGTGGCTCGCGACCCGCGTCACCGACAACGACGGGCTGCTCGACCCGTACTGCTGGGCCGAGTGGTACGCCGGGCGGACGCTGTACCGCACGTCGTGGAACCCGAAGCCGTCGCGGAACACTTACGTCGTGCTGGAGAGAGACGACACTGAGTACAGCACCAAGGAGGGCGACCGGCACGTGCGACTGCCGGAACTGGCGACCGCGAAGGCGGTCAGCAAGCAGCCGACCGGGCGCATCGTCTACCAGTGGCCGGAAGACGTGCCGCGGGAGCAGGCCGCCATCTTCGTGTACAAGCTCGGCCCGGATTAGGCGAACAGCGCGATCAGGTCTGCCACGCTGGTGAGCTTCTCCAAATCCCAGCAGCGGGCGAGGATGGCGTCGGCCTTCGCCTTACCGTACCTCGGCTCGGCGACGCGGCGGAACTTCGCCTCCACCTCGGCGTCGGTCATCGGGTTGCCGGCGTGCCCGCGGGGGAACTCGACCTCCCGCACCAGCGTGCGGCCGTCGTTCAGGGTGAGCGTGATGCGGTTCGGGATGCCGTGCGGGTACCGCGGGTCGAGCGTGCCGTCGTGCCGCACCTTCACCTTGCCGGTGAACGCCACCAGCTTCGGGTTCGTGAAGTGGGCGTCGTCGAACGTTTCGAGATAGACATCGCCGTCGTGAAGGGCCGCGGCGGTGCAGTACGGGAGCGAGTGATCGGCGGTCTCGCGGGTCTTGGGCGCCCACGCCTCCGGGTACTTGCCGATGATGTTGTAGCTCGCCTCGAACGTCGCGATGTCGATCTCCTTCACCTGCGACACGTCGCCGTTCAGTTCCGCCCGCAGTTGGAGGGCCGCATCGATCGCACTCTGCGAGTGATATTCGGCCGGCCAGAACTTGATGTACGTCTTGTTGATCATGTAGCCGTCGGCGTTGCCCGACTCGCCGCCCAACGGCGCGGGAGTGAACGCCTCCCGCGCCACCAGCTTGAAGAAGCCTAGATCGCCCTCAAAAATCGGAGCGGGGCCGGTCATGCCGTCGGCCGCGAGGGTGGCCGCGAACACCCCGTTGCGGGCCGCGTTGGCGAACGCGCACCCCTTCCACATGCTCAGTTCGCCGGATCTCGTCTGCCGCAGCGCGACGTTGCACACGCCGGCGAGGCCGACGGTGTGCGTCAACTTCGTGACGTCGAGCTTCATCAGCTTGGCGGCGGCGACGGCCGACGAGATGGCTCCGTAGGTGACGTGATCGACGCCGTGCTTGCGGAGGCTGGCCGCGTCGCAGAACCGGCACTGGATTTCGTAGGCGAGGACGGCGGCGGTGATGAGGTCGCGGCCGCCGGCGTGGACCGCCTCGCCGACCGCGAGCACCGCCGCGAGATTGTCACTCGGGTGCGCCGGTTCCTTGCTCAGGTAGGTGTCGTTGAAGTCGAGGTAGCGGATGAGCAGGCCGTTGACGAACGTGGCCCACTCGACGCTCGACTTCCCGCCGGCCAGGATCGACGCGCCCGGGTTGCCGCTCACCCGCGCCGCGCACTTTTTGGCGATCGCGTAGGCGTCCGAGGGCATCGCGCCGATGGCGGTGGCGAACGAGTCGATGAACCGCCGCTTGGTCTCGTGGACGGCCTCTTTGGTGAGCTTCTCGAAGGTGAGTCCGGCGGCGTATTCGGCCAGCCGCGCGGCGAGGGTCTGCGCTGCCATCACAACATCCTGAGGGTTGGGTGCGTCAGGATGTTGTAGGAGTCGATCGTTTAGCGTCGTCCCCGAAGGGGACAGGCGCTAAGCGGCCGCGCGGACGGGCACGGCACTCGCGGCACGCAGGAAGTCGGCGTACCACGCGAGCGTTTCGCGCAACGCCTCGGCCAATGCGCCGTCCGACCGCTCGGCCGCGCGCACCGCTTCGGCCATCTGGCGGTCGGTGAGCGTCCAACCGCCACACCCGCCTTCACCCGGTGCCTCCGCGGCGCGGATCAGAGCGCCCGCGGCGTCGCGCACGAACGCGAACGGCCGCGGCGGGCCGTCCGGGGGAAGGGCAGGGACGTCGCCGGTCAGCAGGCCGATGGCCGCCGCCGGCACCACCCGCGAGAGCTTCCGGTCCCCGGGGCCGAACACCTCGCCCAGCCGCACCGCCCGCAGGCGGTCGTCGGTTCGCGCGAGGGCCAGTCCGTTCATCGGCCGGGCACACACCACCGGGACGCGGCGCGAGTAGCGGCCCGCCGCTTGCAGAACCACGTCCGGGTTGGTGCTCGCGAGGTGGAAGACGGCCGCGATCTCGTGAACGGCCATCGCGGAGTGCAGTCGAAAGATGTTGTCGGCGCTGCCACGAACCGCTTTGATGCGCGGATCGGCCGCCGGCCGCTCGTGAACCAGTCCGACGACCGCCGCGCCGCGGGCGAGCAGTTCGCGCGCGACCGCGCCGCCCAGAAACCCGGTGCAGCCGGTCACCAGCACCGGCCGCCCGCGCCAGTCGAATGTGTCGGCCATCGGCAGCCTCCGTGCAAGCCGAGCGAAGTGGGGCAGAATAGCCACAACTCCCGTTGCGGGTCAACTCGGATCGGGTGTATAGTAGAGCGGGAGGCCGAATGAACCGCGACGATATGCTCCGCACCGCACTCGCGCGACGCGCCCCGTGGGACGTGATCGTCGTCGGTGGCGGCGCGACCGGGGTCGGCGTCGCGATCGACGCGGCGTCGCGCGGGTACGCCACGCTCCTGCTCGAACGCCACGACTTCGGCAAGGGCACCTCGTCCCGCAGTACGAAGCTCGTCCACGGCGGCGTGCGTTATCTGGCGCAAGGTGACGTCAATCTGGTGCGCGAGGCGCTCCGCGAGCGCGGCCTCCTGCGCCGCAACGCCCCGCACGTCGTTCACGAACTCGGTCTGCTGCTGCCCACCTACACCCGCTGGGCGACCGCGTTCTACGGCGCAGGGCTGTGGGCGTATCACTTGCTGTCCGGCAAGCAGAAGTTCGGGCCGACGCAGCGTCTCTCGCGCGACGAAGCACTGGCCCGCGTCCCGACGCTCAACCCGAACGGGCTGCGCGGCGGCATCCTGTACTTTGACGGGCAGTTCGATGATTCGCGGTTGCTCGTCCACATGGTCCGCACGGCGGCCGCGTGCGACGCGGCGGTGCTCAACTACGCCCCGGTCACCGCGCTCGCGCGGGATGCCAACGGGAAGGTGAGCGGCGTCACATTTCGCGACGCGGAGAGCGGAGCGGAGGCGAGTGTCGCGGCGCGGGTGGTGGTGAACGCGACCGGCGTGTTCTGCGACGACGTGCGCAAGATGGCCGACGCAAAAACTGAGGGGATGGTGTCGCCGAGCCAGGGCATTCACCTCGTGTTCGACCGCTCGTTCCTGCCCGGCGACACCGCGTTCATCGTGCCGAAGACGCCCGACGGCCGCGTGCTGTTCGCCATCCCGTGGCACGGGCACACGCTCGTCGGCACGACGGACGTCGCGGTGCCGCGAGCGGACATGGAGCCGCGGCCGACCGAGGCCGAAATCGCGTTCGTGCTCGACACCGCCGGCCGCTACTTGTGCAAGCCGCCGAAGCGCTCGGACGTGCTCAGCGCGTTCGCCGGCATCCGCCCGCTGGTGAGCGCCGGCAGCGGGAAGAACACCGCGGCGCTGTCGCGCGACCACACGATCAAGGTGGACGCGTCCGGGCTGCTGACGATCACCGGCGGGAAGTGGACGACGTACCGCAACATGGCCGAGGACTGCGTGAACCGCGCCGCGGAGTTGGGCGGGCTGGGGAATCGCCCGTGCGTCACTCAAACGCTGCGCATTCACGGCTGGCACGACAGCCCGCAGCGCTTCGGGACGCTAGCGACTTACGGGGCCGACGCGCCGTTGATCCGCGACCTCGCCGAGGCGAACCCGGAGTGGGCGGAGACGCTTCACCCGGCGCTGCCGTACACCGCAGCGGAGGTGGTGTGGGCGGCACGCAACGAGATGGCGCGAACGGTTGAGGATGTGCTCGCCCGCCGGCTGCGGGCGCTGTTCCTCAACGCCCGGGCGGCGGTCGCGATGGCCCCGCGCGTCGCCGCGCTGCTCGCCGCGGAGTTGCGGCGCGACGCGGTTTGGCAAGCGGAGCAGGTCGCGGCGTTCGAGGCGGTGGCGAAAGGGTACGTGCTGTCGTGAGGGTCAGTCGTCGGGGTCGGTGAGCGTCTGTTGGTCGAGCTTGCCCCAGTCGGGAACGCGGATCACGCCGAGCGGGACGTTCGGGTCGATCTTGTGGACGACGTAGCGGCCGCTGCGGAACACGACCGGCTGGTTCCACGGGAACCGCTCCCGCTCGGCCGCCGGCAGCCACACCGGCAGCGGGTCGCCCGGCCGCCACGACTCCGGCCGGTACACCGCTCCGCGGTCGTAGGTCGTCCGCAGCAGGTCGCTCACCACGTACTTCTGCGGGCTGTCCCGCACCGCCGCGACGATCTCCGCGCGCTTCGGGCGAATGGCGAACACGGTGCCGTAGTGCATGTACCGCGTCGCCGGCTTCAGGTCGAGCAGGAGGTACAACGGGTGCGTGCTGTCGTGCCAGCAGTTGAGTTCGCCGTCGCCCAACCCAAGCGGGCGGAGGTAGGCGGCGACCGCTTCAAGCTCTTGCCACTTCGTACCGCAGTGGATGTCGGTGTACTGGCCCAGCCGGTCGCGGAGTTCTGGCGAACTGCCTTCGCGCCAGCACCGCGGCCACAGTTTGATGATATCCCCGTCGAGTAGCGGGTGCTTCTCGAACTTGACGTAAACGCTGGCCGGATCGATCGCGCGGACGTACGGCTCGGCCGGCGGGTACGTTTCGGCGACGTTCACCAGCAACCCGGTGACGAGGAACCACAGGAGGTACACGAACCCGAAACACCAGCGGTGCCCGGCGAGGATCGCCATTCCCAGGAAGGTGAGCGGGGTGTGGACGTAGTCGAACGCCTTTTGCATCAGCACCGCTTGCGCCATCCAGCCGAGGTACAGGGCCGCGAGCAGCACGCGGGCGGTCGCCTCCTCGTCGGGCCGGCGGGCGCAGGCGCGCCAGACGGCGAGCAGCGCGAGCGGGAGCGCGGCGAACTGCACCACACTCCACGGGCGGAGGCAGTCGAAGACGGTGGTGAAGCGGTCGCGGAGCGGGCCGGCGTCGGCGAGGTAATGCGGGTTCCATTCGAGGAAGACGCGCAGGAAGTGCTCCCACGCGCCCGAGTACACGAGCCACAGCACGCCCGGCACGCCGGCGAGCAGCCCGCCGAGCACGAGGCCGCCGAGGTCGGCGAAGACGCGGCGCACCGGCTCGCGCTTCGTAAGCAGAATCGCCGAGGTCAGCCACACCGCGAACGCCGGCACCACGACGTGCGGCTTCAGCCACACCGCCACGCCCCAAATGAAGCCTTCGAGGGGCGAAGAACCCACCCCCCAACCCCCTCCCTGCAGGGAGGGGGCTTCAGACCTTGACAAATCGCAAACCTCAACGGAACGTAAAGGTTCTGAAGTCCCCTCCCTGCAGGGAGGGGGTTGGGGGGTGGGTTCTTCCAGCTTCTTCAGCCGCAGCCGCGCCGCGACCACCGCCGGGAGCAGCATCCACACGTCGCGCTGGATGTGCGTGTACTCGGTTTGAAACGGGTAGAACAGCGCCGCGGCCGCCACGAACCACGCGACCGCGTACCCGGTGCCGCCGGCCCGCCGCACCCACCCGCAGAGCGCCCACACGATCGCCCCGACGACGAGCAGGTCGGCGGCGCGGAGCGCCTCGTAGCTGCGGCCGAACGCCACGCGGAACGCGGCCATCAGCCACGGCATCCCGGGCAGGTTCGTGTCGAACACGTCGCGGTAATGAACCCCGCCGCGCAGGATGTTGCGCGCCGCCACGTCGTACAGCGTGACGTCGGCCCACGGCGGCATGCACACGAACAGCGGCACGCCGGCGATCAGGACCAGCGCCGCGACTAGCCACCCGCCGGTCGCCCACCGCCACGGCCGCCACCAGCAGAATTCGGTGCTCGAGGGTGCGGTCAGTGCGGCTTCTCCGATTGGCTCGCCGGCTCGTGCGGGTGATGCGGGATTGTATACGCCGACACGGTCAGCGCGATCGCGACCACCGCCGACGCCAGCCCGGTAAACCAGAACGCCCGCTTCTTGGTCAGCAGCGCGATCGAGCACAGCACCAACCCGACTTCGGCCGCGAGGTGGGCGACGTCGAGCCGGTCGGCCTGGTGGTGGGCGTGTTCGGCGTCGTCGCGGGCAGTCTGGGCCTGCTTCTTCGCTTCTTCCGCTCGTTGCCCGGCGGACTCGCCGCGCCGCTGCAGGTCCGGCAGGTTGTCGCCCTCCGGGTTCTTGGGGTCCTCGCCCTTGTTCGACTTCTTGTACTCCGCCGCCTTCTCCTTCCACCCGGTCACGAGCTTCTTGCGGGCCGCGTCGTCGGCGGTCTGCATCAGCGAGGCGATGTCGGCGTTGCTCTCGAACTGGGCCTGCCGCAACCGCTTCGATTGGTACCACGCGAACAGGTTGCTCTTCTCGACCTCGGCGGTCGCGGCCTCGGTGCGGTAGCGGTTCGAATCGCCTTGCAGTTGCAGCACCTTGTTGTGGGTGCGGTGCCCGACCATGCTGATCCCGGCCAGGAGCGCCGCGACGATCGCCATCGACACCGCGACCCGCTGGTTGAACGGGTCGCTGGCGTGATGCTCGGCGTGTTCGGCGTGCTCCAGATGTTCGTGCGTGTTGGCCATGTTGGGCTCGGGGCTTGGTGCGGCAGCGGCGGCAGTCTACGTCCGGGGAGCGGAGGTTCAAGTGTAAGGAATCGGGAGATTCGTGTGAAAAATCGTTGCACCCCGCGCAGACGACGGTTAGCATCCGGGTGGGGAAAACGGATTCTCCGATTAGTCTGCCACGCCGGACGGATTCGCCAGCACGCTCGCCGTCATCAGCAAGTGTCGGAGTACAGCCGTTCGCCTCGTCTGCGATCGCGAACAGCGACCCAGGCGCGTTCGGGTTCGGAGCCTGCACCGAAGTCATTCCCGAAGGAGCGACGTGATGAGCACCTGCACCGAATTGCCGCCCGAACCGGCCGCCGCGCTGACCACCAGCCCGCTCGGCCAACTCCGCCGCCTCACCGTCCACGCCGACGACACGCAGGTGGTCATCACCGGCCGCGTGTCGAGCTACTACCTCAAGCAGATGGCCCAGGAAACGGTTCGCCCGGCGCTGCGCCAGCGCGTCCTGCTGAACCGCGTCGAGGTCTGCCCGGACGCCGCCTGACCCCCTTCGCCCGTTGAGCGTTCGCCCGGCCGGGGCGAACGCCGGGCAAAGCCGATTCTGTCACTTCGACCGCACCACCGCATCGACGACGTGAATCACGCCGTTACTGCACGGCTGATCGGGCGCGGTGATCGTCGCCCCGCCGACGCGGAACTTCTCGCCCACACGCTCCACCTTGAGCGTGCCACCGTCCAGCGTCGGAAGGTTCTCCCCCACCTTCTCCGCCAGTCCCTTCGTCGTATATTCGCCCTTGACGATGTGCGCGCGGACCAGTTTCCGCACCGCGTCCTTGTCGGTGACGATCGTCTTGACGTCCGCGTCGCTCAGCTTCTTGAACGCCGCGTCCGAAGGGGCGAACAGAGTGTATGTTCGTTCCGTATTCAGCATCGCGGCCGCATTCGCCTCGTTCACCGCCACGTACAGCGCCACGTGGTCCTTCATCCGGCCGAGCGAGGCGTAAATCGAGTCGGTGTCGGAGGCCGGCGCGCGGGCCGGACCCGCGACGCCGCACGCCGTCGCGAACACGACCGTCAGAGCTATGGTGCGCGTCATCGCCGGCCCCTTTTTTGGCACAAATTCGGTTCGAAGTTCCCACCGACCCCACCTATCTGCTACACTACTCGCGTACACCACGGAATGCAAGCGGCATTGCCTATGAAATCCACACCCACGGACGGGAAGAAGCAGTCGCGGCTGTTCGCCGACGACTTCGACGGGTTCGGCCCCAGCCGGTTCCGCCCGGCCGACGAGCCGGTGCCGGCGCACGAGGTCCGCGGCAAGCGGACGAGCAAGATCAAGCGCGGGGTCAAGAAGCACGCGCCGAAACTGCCCGGCGTGTACGGGATGCTCGACAAGAACGACCGGCTCATCTACGTCGGCAAGGCGAAGAACCTGCGGTGCCGGCTGCTGTCGTACTTCCGCGAGAACAGCCGGCACCCGAAGGCCGGCAAGATCATCCAGCAGACCCGCCGGCTGGTGTGGGAGCGGTGCGGCGACGAACTCGCGGCGCTCTTGCGCGAGCTTGAACTTATCCAGCGGTTGCGGCCGAAGTACAACGTGCAGGGCGTGCCGGGGTTCCAGCGGCACCACTACGTGTGCGTCGGCGACGCGCCGGCCTCGTACGTGTACGTGTCCACGCGGCCGACCGGCAAGGAACTGGGCGTGTACGGCCCGTTCGTGAAGCGGTGGCGGTCGGCCGACGCGGCGCGGCGGCTGAACGACTGGTTCAAGCTCCGCGACTGCCCCAAAACCGTGCCGATGGAGTTCGCCGAGCAACCGGACCTGTTCGACCAAGACCGGTCGGCCAAGTGCATCCGCTACGAACTCGGGACGTGCGCCGGGCCGTGCGCCGGCGGTTGCACCCGCCAGGAGTACGCCGCCGGGGTGCGGGCCGTCAAAGCGTTTCTCGACGGCCGCAGTCGGGCCGTTCTCGACGCCATGCAGGCGCAGATGCAGGCGGCGGCGGAGCGGTTCGAGTTCGAGAAGGCGGCGTCGCTGCGCGACAAGTTGCAGGCGATTCAGTGGATCGACGACCGGCTAGCGCTGTTGCGGCACGCCCGCGACAAGAACTCGTTCGTGTACCCGCTGACCGGCACCGACGGGCTGGAGCGGTGGTATCTGATCCACCGCGGCGAGGTGCAGGCGGTGACGTACCCGCCGACCGCCGCGAACGCGGCGCGGGTGGCGGAACTGCTGGCGCTGACGTTTATCGACGTGCCGGCCCCGGCGGTGCTGTCCGACGTCGCCGTTGATAGCGTGCTTCTGGTAGTCGGGTGGTTCCGCAAGCACACCGAGGAGAACGCGAAGCTGCTGACGCGAGGCGGGGCAGAGGAGAGGGTGAAAGGATTGATGGCCGTGGGGGGCTGAGAGCCGAGCCGATGGTTGCCCTTACCCGGTGTGGCACTTACTCGGGAGCCGTTTAGGTGGTGCCCCTCACCCGGCCTCGAGGACTCGGCCGACCTCTCCCCAGCGGGGAGAGGTCCATCCGGGGACACGCACAGCAAAACGGCGCGCTTGCGATAGTCGGTCGTGCGGATGCACCTCTCCCCGCTGGGGAGAGGTCGCCGCCGGCTCTGCGGCGGCGGGTGAGGGGCTACCACCGACGCGGATCCTCATTCCCGCTCAACGCACGCAACTGCTCACGTCGTGTACAGCGACGGCATCAGCGGCCACACGTACAGGCTGACGAGCATGCACCCGGCGACGACGCAGGCCAGCCCGCCGACCATCATGGCGAACACCGCGAGCGTGTTGCCCGCGTACCGGCCGCCGCTCTGCTGCACCAGTTTCATCGCCCACCCGCCGGTCAGCGCCCCGGCCAGCCCGAGGAAGAACGGCAGGACGTAGACGAGCAGTTGCAGCGTGTAGTTGGCGATCTTCGACCGCTCGGTCGTTGCCAGGATGCGGTGATCGACCCACTCGGCCGTCGCGCCGGCGGCCCGGCCTGCGCGGGCGAACAGGTTGGGGCGGTTGGGGCCGGACGCGTCGCCGACGCGCGCCCGGACGTGCTCGTCGAGCGTCGCGGCGGTCGGCCGGGCCGGACCGGTCGTGCCGCGGGCCTCGCGCAGCGGACTGCCGGCGATGTGCTTCTCGGCGTGCATCGATCCGTACAGCGCCAGCGCGCCGCTCACCACCGCCATCGCGATCCCAGCCCACGCCATCCGGTGAATCGGGGCGTGCGTCGTTCCCGTCGCCATCGTCGTGTCCTCGCGGGCTTTCGCCCCTATCATGTCGGCCCGCGGTCGGGTATCGTCGGCGAATCGCTCGCTCTCCCCACCCGCCGACCGCCGTCGATTATGAACACCACGCCGTCGCCCGCCGCGCCGCTCTCGATCTGGCGCTGGTGGGTCTGTCTGCTGCTGATGCTGGCTACCGTCATTAACTATATGGACCGCATGGCCTTGAACCAAATGGCGGTGGAGATCAAGGCCGCGTTCGGGATGAACGACGCTCAGTACGGTTGGCTCGAAGGCGTGTTCTCGCTGGCGTTCGCGATCGGCGCGGTCGGCACCGGGTATGTGGTCGATCGGGCGAGCGTGCGGTGGGTGTACCCGCTGATGGTGGTGGGGTGGTCGTTCGCAGGCATTCTGACCGGGTTCGCCGGGTCGTTCTGGATGCTGCTGACGTGCCGGTTCCTGCTCGGGCTGTTCGAGGCAGGCAACTGGCCGTGCGGCATCCGCACCACAAAGGCGGTGCTGGCCCCGGCCGAGCGGTCGTTCGGCAACTCGCTGTTCCAGAGCGGCACGGCGCTGGGGGCGGTCGTCACCCCGTTGATGGTGCTGGCGATCCTGCGGCGGGCCGAAGCCACCGGCGCGAGCGACTCCTGGCGGGTGCCATTTCAAGTCATCGGCGCGCTGGGACTGGTGTGGGTGGCGCTGTGGTTCATCACGATCCCCAAGAGCATGATTGAGCCGGCCGGCGGGGCGACCGAATCGGCACAGCAGGGGACGTCACACTTCACCGACGTGTTTTCGGATCGCCGGTTCTGGGCGCTGGTGGCGATGGTGATGGCGGTCAACTTCACCTGGCACGGCTACCGCACCTGGCTGCCGCTGTACCTCCAGAAGCAGCGGGGGTATTCGCGGGAAGAGATGGCCGCGTTCACGACCGTGTATTACCTGGTCGCGGATCTCGGCTCGTGGACGGTGGGGCTTGTGACGCTGGTGCTGTGCAAGCGCGGGATGCGGGTTCACGTGAGCCGACTGCTGGCGTTCGCCGGCTGCGCGCTGCTGACGGTGTGTACGGTGAGCGTGCCGTTCCTGCCCGGCGGGTGGGCGCTGGAGGCGGCGCTGCTGACGGTCGCGTTCGGCGCGCTGGGGCTGTTCCCGACGTACTTCGCACTCAGCCAGGAACTGTCGTCGAAGCACCAGGGGAAGGTGACCGGGACGCTCGGGGCGAGCGCGCACCTGTCGCTGTTCGTTGTGTACCCGATTGAGGGGTGGATTTGCGACGCCACGAAGTCGTACGAGTGGGTGCTGGGCGGGATCGGGCTGTTCCCGCTGCTGGCGCTGGCCGCGATGCTGGCGCTGTGGCCGCCGGGGTACGAGCCGAAGCCGGCGGAACCGCAGGAGGAGGGGAACTATTCGTGAGGTGGTTCCGAAAGTAGGCGACTCGCTCCGCGAGTCGCGCCCTCGGCTCCGCGGTTCCTCGGTACGCTTCCGGCGACCCCCTCCCGCCTCGCGGAGGGAACCTCACTCGCGGAGCGAGTGACCTACTTTCAGGACTCGGCCACCACCGGGTTCTTGAGGGTGCCGATGCCCTCGATCTCGACCTCGGCCACGTCGCCCGGCTTGAGCAACACCGGCGGCTTCCGCGCGATGCCGACGCCCGGCGGCGTGCCGGTGAAGATCAGGTCGCCCGGTTCCAACTGGATCACCTGCGACAGGAACCACAGCAGGTGCGGCACCCCGAAGATGAATTCCTTCGTGTTCGAGTTCTGCAGCGTCTCGCCGTTCAGCCGCAACTGCACCTGCAACTTGTGCGGGTCCGTCAGTTCATCGCTGGTCACCAGCACTGGGCCGGTCGGGGCGAACGTGTCGAACGTCTTGCCGATGATCCACTGCTTCTCCTCGCCGCGGAACTGCCAGTCGCGGGCCGACACGTCGTGCCCCACCGTGTAACCGCCCACATAGTCGAACGCGGAGGAGTCGTTGGGGATGTGCTTGCCGGTCTTGCCGATCACGATGACCAGTTCGGCCTCGTAGTCCACCTTCTGCGCGACCTTCGGCAGCTTGATCGGCTCGCCGTGCGCGATCAGCGTGTTGGGGAACTTGCCGAACAGCACCGGCTCGGTCGGGATGGCCTTCCCGCCCTCGATGGCGTGGTCGCGGTAGTTCAGCCCGATGCACAGGATCTTCGACGGGTTCGGCACCGGCGGCAGCAGCTTCACGGCGTTCGCCGCGTACTTTACCGCGTGCTTGCTCGACGCGGTGTCCGCGGCGGCCTTGCGCACCGCCGGGGAGGCGGCGAGCAGCGCCTTCACGCACGTCGGCAGCCCGGGGTCGGTGGCGTGCAGGTCGATGTACCCGTCGGCGACGGCGAGCGCGGCCCGCGGCCCGTGGGGCGTCTGGATGGTGGCGAGTTTCATGCGGAATGCACTCCGGGAGGGTTACCGGAGCATTTAATGGAGGAGAAGGCAAAAGGAAAAAGGCAAAAGGCAAAAGGCCGGCAAGGGACACCCAAGTCTTCATTTTTCCTTTTGCCTTTTGCCTTTCGCCTTCTCCTCCTCGTCCAGCTTCTTGCGCAGGTAGTCGAGCGCCTTCACCCGGTGGGGGTCGTCGTTGGGGTCGTCGAACTCGAGCGCCTCGTTGCTGCCGGCCGGGCGGAGCGAGTGCAGTTCCGCCCACCGGCGCATCTCGGCCATCTTGTCGCGCGTCACCGGCACCTCCAACCCCTCGTCCGGCTTCAGCCCCCAGTCGTCGAACGGCCCGCTGTCCGGCTTCCGCTGCCGCGGCTTGCCGTTGGGCCGGAACGACTCGCCCACCGTCACCCGGAAGTTCAGCCCGCCGAACCCGCCGTCCACGATGTTCTGGATGCTCGCCCGGCCGGCGGTCCGCTGCCCCAGCAGCACGCACCGGTCGTTGTCCCGCAGGGCCGAGGCGATCAGTTCGCCGCCGCCGGTCGTCTCGTTGCCGACCAGCGCGACGAGCGGGTAGCGGGTGTAGCGGCCGGCGTCCGGGTAGTTGTTGCGGGAGTCGCGGTCGAGGCCCGGCTCGTTGACGCGGTACTTCATCTGCGCCAGCGGCACGCCCGGCGGCAGGAACAGGCCGGCGATCCGCAGCCCGGGATCGACGTACCCGCCCGGGCACCAGCGGAGGTCCAGGATCAGCGCCCGGCAGCCCTTGCGGTCGAGGTCGGCCAGCAACTCGCCCACCTTCACGTCCAGCGCGGTTTCGATCGCGCCCAGCCGCAGATACCCGATCTTGTACTTCCGGTCGAGCATACAGTCCCATCTGTCCACGTCGTCGCGGATCACCCCGAACACGCTCGCGGGCGTGTAGCCGGTCCCGGACACCTCGACCGGGAACGGCTTCCCGGCCCCGCGGCGGATCGTGAATGTGCGGTCGATCGGCTTGGGTAACCCGGTCTGAGCGTCGAACATCTGCCGCGGGAACGCGAACTCCGCGAACAGCCGGTTGGCGTTCTCCCCGCCGACCTCGGTGCCGTTCAGGTGCGTGATCACATCGCCCGGCCGCAGCCCGGCCTTCTGCGCCGGGCTTTCGGCGATGACGCGGGTGATCCGCCACGGCAGCCCGGCGGGCGCGGCGACGTCCTCCGGCTTCGGCCGCGGGTCCAACCACCCGCTCGTCGGGTACTGGCCCAAAGCCGTCTTGTACTCGACCTGATAGAGCATCCACCCGGTCGCGGTGACGCCCCCGAGTTCGACCCCGATGCCGAAGTCCATGTCGATGGAGGCGAACGTGTTGGACCGCGGGCTGCTCAGCCCGCACCCGGGGTCGGTGGCGTGGCGGAACCCGTTGATCGCGGCGTACAGCGCCCGCGGGCCGCGCAGGGCCGGCTGGCCGGCCAGCAGGATGCGCACGTCGGTCAGCGTATCGGCGAGGTCGTCGCCGTCTTTGGCCTTCGCGATCGCCTGCCGGACGTTGTCGGGTATGGGAAGCCCGCACTCGTCGTACAGCCCGCGGATCGCCCCGGCGATGAGGTCTTTCGTCTCGACCGGCCGGGCGTACCGCCCCGCGACCGCCTGCCCGGTCACGAACACGATGCGGGTGAACTCCTCGGCCTTGAACCGGTCGGCGGGCGGGGCCTTGACCGGCGGCTGAACCGGCACCGGCGCCGCCGGGGCGACCATCACCAGTGTGACTGCGGCGATTCCGACCATGATGGTGTTCCGTGTCAGGCGTTTCGTGTTTAAAACGAACCAGGAACGTCCACCAGTTTCGCCAGTTTCCCCGATCGCTACAAGCGCCGATTGGTAACAACCGGTCCCACGGACACCAGACGAGTATGACACCCGACGAAGTGGCGGCACACCGAACATCGACCGCCGGGGCCGCGCATACTGTGTGGCTAATGCGGCACGCCGAGACCGCCGCGCCGACCATGTTCCACGGGGCCGAGTCGGACATCGACCTCGGCACGCACGGGCACCGGCAGGCGGCGGCCGTCGCCCCGTGGTTCGCCGAACAAAAGCCGACGGCCGTCGTGTCGTCGCGGATGCTGCGGGCGGCGCAGACCGCCGCGCCAATCGCCGCCGCGTGCGGCGTCCCGCACCTGTTCGAGCCGCTGCTGCACGAGCGGAAGGTGGGGCCGCTGTCGCGGATGCCGCGGGCGGAAGCGGATCACATCTGGGACGAGACCATCGCGCGGTGGCGCGCCGGGGAGACCGCTTACGCCTACCCCGGGATGGAATCGTTCGACGAACTGCGCGACCGCGTGCTGCCCGCGTTCCGCCGCGTAGTCGAAGGCCACCCCGGCGGGCGGGTCGTGGTCGTGTGCCACGGGGTCGTGTGCAAGGTGTTGCTGCTGACGCTGCTCCGCGGCTACGGGACGGCCGACTGGGTGTCGATCGGCGGCATCCCGAACTGTGCCGTCAGCGAACTCGTCCCCGACGGCGACTGCTGGGCCGCCCGCCGGTTGCTGCTCGTCCCACCGCCAGTTTCGGAGGTGAACGCCGCCCACGCCGACCCGACGCTGCGGAAGACGGAGGCGTGAGCCCTTTGTGAGTGCTGAGTGCTTCTTTTGAGTGCTCAGTGCTGAGTGCTGAGTGCTGAGTGCTGAGTGCTGCGTCGGAATTGATCCCCGCAGTCTTCAACTAAAGCACTCAGCACTCAGCACTCAGCACTCACAAAGGGGCGGTTTGTGCGGTTCGTATGAAGTGTTCTCATCAGCGAAGACGATACCTCCTTGCGGGTACGGGTCAGGACGGCGGACGGGCGGCAGGGAGGTCTGACACATGACCAGCGAAGAGCTTCTGGCTCCGGCGGACGAGACCGAAGCGCTCCGGCAGCAGCTACTCCAGGCGCAGCGGCTGTCGAGCGTCGGGGAACTGGCCTCCAGCATCGCGCACGAGTTCAACAACATCCTGACCACGATCATCAACTCGGCCAAGCTGGGCAGCCGCAACCCGGACCCGGCGGAGAAGCAGCAGGCGTTCGAGCGGATCGTCAAGGCCGGGCAGCGGGCGGCCGCGATCGCCGGCGGGATGCTCGGGTTCGCCCGCAAGAGCAGCTCGCACCGCCAACTGTGCGACATCGCCCGGCTCGTCGAGGAGGTGCTCGTCCTGACCGACAAGGACCTGTCGAAGAACCGGGTCCACGTCGAGACACGGTTCCTGTCCCGGCCGATGGCCCGCGTCGTGCCCGGCCAGGTCGAGCAGATCCTGGTGAACCTGGTCATCAACGCCCGGCAGGCGATGCCCGGCGGCGGGCGGCTCAAGATCGAGGTGCGCGAGACCGGCGACACGGTCGAGATCCGCGTGTCCGACACCGGGCTGGGCATCGCCCCGGAGCAACTGCGGCTGATCTTCGAGCCGTTCTTCACCACCAAGCAGCCGGACGAGTACGGCCGCGGCGGCACCGGGCTGGGGCTGAGCGTGTGCCGGCAGATCATCGAGCAGCACCACGGCCGCATCCGCGTCGAGAGCGTGCTCGGCAAAGGCTCGACGTTCACCGTCAAGCTGCCGAAGCGGCTGCCGGACGAGCCTGAGTAGGGGAACGCAGAAGAGTACTCACCACAGAGGGCACAGGAGGGCACGAGAGGAAGGCAGCAGGCAGAGTTTTCAAGAACTCCCTTCTGCCTTCCTCTCGTGCCCTCCTGTGCCCTCTGTGGTGAATACTCTTTCGTCCTTTGCTACACTGACAAATAATCCCTGCGCGCGGACGTAGTGTCGTGTAGGCCGCGAGTGGGAAGTCAGACACGACGGGGGTGCCCGCCCCGGGAGGAGTCGCCGGTGGACGACGAAACCCGACTGGACGACGAAACGCTCATCGCCCGGGTGGCGTGCGGCGACGCGGTCGCGATCGCCACCTTCTACGAGCGGTGGTTCCCGCAGTTCGCCCGGTTGGCCGCCCGGCTCACCGGGGACGGCGGGGCCGGCGAGGACATCGCCCAGGACGCGGTCGTCCGCGTGATCGTCGGGGCCAACCTGTACAAGAAGGGGCGGGCGGCCCGGTCGTGGCTGCTGGCGATCGTGTACAACCTGTCCCGCGACTGGTGGCGGAAGAAGAACGTCCGCGAGGCCGCCAGCCTGGACGAGCCGACCGGCGAGGACGGCGGCACGCGGGCGGCTGAGATCGCCGGGCGGGAGCCGACGGCCGCCGACCGGTCCGAAGCCCGCGAGCGGGCCGACGCGCTGAACGCGTCGCTGGCCAAGCTCACCGCCGGCGAGCGGGCGGTCATCACCCTGCGCGACTACGAGGGGCTGAGCGCCCCGGAGGCGGCGCAGGTGCTGGGGATTTCTGCCGAGAAGGTCGGCAGCCGCCTGTTCCGCGCCCGCAAGCGGTTGGGCGGGCTGCTCCAAGCCGACTGGCCGGGGCTGTTCCCGTCGCACGAACTGTGAACTCGGTGCCGGGTGTCGTTTTTCCCTTACATCAGGTGACCGGGGAGTTGTGCCATGAACGTATCCAACGAGACGCAGGTGTCGGAAGAGGCGCTCGTCCGAATTTTGCGCGCGACGCGGGCCAACGACGCCGAGGCGGCCCCCAAGCGGCACCGCCGACAGACCGACCAGTGCCCGAGTATCGTGCGGTTTGCGGCCGTGCTGCGGCGCGCCGGCGGTTCGGCCGAGGGCTGGACCGCGGCCGAGTCCGGCCACATCCGCGGGTGCGCGTTTTGTCAGAGCCTGTCACGGCTGTTCGCGGCCGCGGCGGCCGACGCGACCGGCGAACTGACCGTGTCCGGCATGAGTCCCAACGAGGACACGCAGACCGGCGCGCCGCTGCCCGCCAAGAAGAGCGGCACGACCGCCAAGCCGGCCACCCGCCCGCCCGCCGAGTGAAGGCAAAAGTAAAAAGGTAAACGGCAAAAGGAAGACGTGGTACAGACGGAGTCCACGTCTTCCTTTTGCCGTTTACCTTTTTACTTTTGCCTTTCAGAAGCCGGTCAACGCGTCGCGCGGCTGTCGAACGAGTCGGCCGTGACGATGTCGCCCTGGACATTAAAGACGAGGTCGAAGTCCACGTCGATGGCGGCGTACACGTCGCGGCCGCCGAGGCCGGCGAGGATGTCGGTGCCGATACCGCCGATGAGGGTGTCCGCGCCGGCCCCGCCGATGAGGGTGTCTGCGTCGGCCCCGCCATCAAGAACGGAGAACAGCCCCAGTGCCGACCCGTTGATCGTGTCCCGCCCGGCCCCGCCGCTCTGCTGGTTCAGCAGGCCCAGAACCGAGCCGGTGATGGTGTCGTTGCCGTCGCCGCCGTCGAACCCGCTCTGCGCGGTGAACCCGTCCACCCGCAGCACGTCGTTGCCGCCGTTGCCGAACATGTTGAGCCTGAAGAACGCCCCGGTGGCCAGCAGCGTGTCGTTGCCGTCGCCGCCGCTGACCGTCTTGGCCGCGCTGGCGGTCGAGGCGTACTGGGCCAACTGGGTGAAGAACTTCGGGTCGGTGAACAGCAGCGCGACGTCCGGCCGGAACTGCCCGCCGGTCACCTGGACGGTGTCGTTGCCGGGGCCGGCGTCGATCACGCTGGCGAAGCTCGTGTTCTCCGTCACCCGGTCGTTGCCGCCGAGTTGCAGCGTGATGTTCAGCCCGGTCACCCCGTTGATGGTCAGCGAGTTGCCGAAGAACACCAGCGAGTTGTTCAGGTTGGTGACGCGGCCGTAGATCCCGTCCGACCCGGTGATCGAGAGGCGGCTGCCGCTCTGGGTGGCGGTGACGACGTCGTCGGCAGTGGACTGGCGGACGGCGGGGTTGACCGGGGTGCCGTCCGGGAACACGACCGGCGTGCCCTCGTCGAACGCCACCTCGGTGACGGTCACGAGGCCGCCGGTCGGGCTGATGAGGGTGGCGTCGGCGTTGATCGTGGCATCGACCATGATGGCGGGCACGTCTCGCCCCTCTAGCGCTTCGCAGGAGAGGCGGGCCGCGTCGGTACGGCGGGGCATGGTGCGTCCTCGGTGTGGTTCGTCGGTGGTGCGGCCGGGCGCGCCGCCCCGTCGGGCGGTCGGTTTCCGGTGCCTAAGTATACCCGTCGTTCGCCGGACGACCGAACTTGTGTCCGTCGGAAGCCGGTGCCGCCGGGCGCGCCGTCCGGGTCGCCCGGCGTGTGTCGGTTGGCGCGAAACCCGCGCCCGGTCGGCCGGACCGATCCCGATTCCCCCGCCGACCCGACCGGCATATTGTGACCGCCGGGCGAATGCAGTATGGATGTGAGGGCCGGCCAAAACCTTTCAAAGTCCGCTTCGATTCCGCCGGATTGAACTCAACCCGACCGGATCAGGTGTTTCGTGTTGACAACGGCCCGTCCGGCTGGTTCGATCGAGCATCCCGCTCCCGCACACCTCCGGTCTCTGCCATGAAGCCGCTCTCCGTACTCGCGCTGCTCGTGTGTTTGGCGGCCGTGCGCGCCGAGGACAAGCCGCCGGCGCCGAAAGCCGATGAGCGGGCGGTCGAGTTCAACCGTGACGTGCGGCCCATCCTTGCCGACGCCTGCCTGACCTGTCACGGGTTCGACGCCAAAAGCCGGAAGGCGAAACTGCGGCTGGACACGCCCGAAGGCGCGTTCGCGCGCCGCAAAGATGGCCCGGCGATTACGCCCGGCAACCCGGCCGACAGCCTCGTGTGGCAGCGGGTCAGTTCGCCGCACGCGGACAGCGTCATGCCGCCCCCGGAGCACCGCGTTCATCTCACCGTGGCGCAGAAGGAGACGCTGCGGCTCTGGATCGCGCAGGGGGCGAAGTACCAGAAGCACTGGGCGTTCGAGCCGATCGCGCGGCCGACCCCGCCGAAGGCAGGCGCCAACCCGGTCGACGCCTTCATCTTCGCCCGCCTCCAAAAGGAAGGTTTGAAGCCGACGGGTGAGGCCGACCGCGAGACGCTCGTCCGCCGCGTGTCGTTCGCCCTCACCGGACTGCCGCCCGCGGTCAAGGAGATCGACGCGTTCCTGGCCGACAAGGCGCCGGGCGCGTACGAGCGGATGGTGGACCGCTACCTGGCCAGCCCGCACTTCGGCGAGGAGATGGCCCGGCACTGGCTCGACGTGGCCCGGTACGCCGACACCCACGGGCTGCACCTCGACAACGAGCGGCTGATGTGGAAGTACCGCGACTGGGTGGTGGGTGCGTTCAACGCCAACCTGTCGTTCGACAAGTTCGCGACGTGGCAACTGGCCGGCGACCTTTTGCCGACGCCGACAGACGAGCAGTTGGTGGCGACCGGGTTCAACCGGTGCAACGTGACGACCGGCGAAGGCGGGTCGATCGTCCCGGAGTGGGAGTACCGCAACGCGGTTGATCGGACCAGCACCGCGACGCAGGCGTTCCTCGGGCTGACCGCCGGGTGCGCCGTGTGCCACGACCACAAGTTCGACCCGATCTCGCAGAAGGAGTATTACCAGCTCTTCGCGTTCTTCGCGAGCGGGGCCGACCCGGCGCTCGACGGCAACGTCAGCACGCACGGCCCGTTCGTGAAGGTGCCGACGCCCGCGCAGAAAGAGGCTCTGGAAGCCGCCGCGAAGGCCGAAGCGAGTGCCCGCGCCGCTCTGGAGAAGGCCGCGGCGACGGCCGAGTATGCCGAACCGACCGCCGACCGTGCCGCGGTGCGCGACGTGCTGTTCGACGACGTGTTCGCGGTCGGCGCGACCGACAGCAACACGAGCCGCAACGCGGCCGACTGGGTCGCGGACCCGGCATTCGGTGCGAAGAGTGGTCGCCGCGTCTTGCGCCAGGCGAATACGTTCTTCCACCAGGATGTCATCACCTTCCGCAACCCGCCCCGGGTGCCCGACGGGGCACAGTTCGAGGCGTGGGTGTACCTCGACCCGAAGCAACCGCCGACCGCGGTCGCGGTGCAGTTGGCCGGCGGCAAGAAGGTGTGGTGGGGCGCCGAACCGGCCGCAAGAACCGGCTACAGCGGCGGGGCGTCCCTCGGCACCCGAATGGGACCGCTGCCGAAGCCGGGCGAGTGGGCGCAACTGAAACTCGACGCCGACGCGCTCGGGCTGAAACCGGGGCAGGCGGTCGCGTCGCTGACGCTTCAGGAGTACGGCGGGGTGATCTACTGGGACGCGGCGGCGCTGTCGGGCACAGTTGTGCCGAAGTCCGATCCGCTGTCGTCGTTCCGCGTGTGGTGGTCGAGTTTGAGCGGCAAAGGCCCGCCGGACCTGCCGGCCGACTTGAACGCGATCGCGACCGGTGGACCGGCAAAGCCGCACAAACCATCCGATGCGGACAAACTGCGTGCCTTCTACCTCGCACACGTCGCCCGGCCCGCGACCGACGAGTTGAAGGCCGCTCGCGCCGCGTGGGAGAAGGCCCGGGCCGAACACGCGATCGCCGCCGACGCGATCCCGGGCACGATGGTGTTTCGTGACCTGCCGGTGCCGCGCGACTCGTTCGTGATGATCCGCGGGCAGTACGATAAGAAGGGCGAGAAGGTGACACCGAACGTCCCGAGCGTCCTGCCGCCGCTGAAGCTCGACGATCCGACCCGGCGGCCGACACGGCTCGACCTCGCCAAGTGGGTGGTCTCGGACGAGAACCCGCTGACGGCTCGCGTCGCGGTGAACCGGCTGTGGCAGCAGTTCTTCGGCGTCGGGCTGGTGAAGACCAGCGACGACTTCGGCACGCAGGGCGCGCTCCCGAGCCACCCCGAACTGCTCGATTTCCTTGCGTCGGAATATCGGTCCCACTGGGACACGAAGAGGCTGGTGAAGCTGATCGTGACGTCGGACGCCTTCAAGCGGACCGCGGCGCAGCCGGCCGCCGACCGGGCGAAGGACCCGGACAACCGCCTGCTGAGTCGCGGGCCGCGGTTCCGGCTCGACGCCGAACAGTTGAGGGACAATGCACTCGCGGTGAGCGGGTTGCTCAGCCCGAAACTCGGCGGCCGCGGGGTGAACGTGTACCAGCCGCCGAACATCTGGGAGCCGATCGGCTACGGCGACAGCAACACTCGCTATTACCTGCAAGACCACGGCGAGGCGCTGTATCGGCGGAGCCTGTATGTGTTCATCAAGCGGACGGCCCCGGCCCCGTTCCTGACCAACTTCGACGCGACCAACCGCGAGCAGTTGTGTGCGGTGCGCGAGCGAACCAACACGCCGCTGCAGGCGCTGCAACTGATGAACGACGTGCAGTTCTTCGAGGCCGCCCGCGTATTGGCTGAGCGGGTGCTGGTCGAGGGTGGCCCGACGACCGCCGCGCGCGTCACGTTCCTGTACCGCACGGCTTTGGGCCGCAAGCCGGACGCCGAGGAACTGCGGCTGGTCGGGGCGGCGCTGGAGAAGCAGCGTGCGGTGTATGCCCGCGACCCGCAGGCCGCGAAGAAGGTCGCGACCGCCGGCGAGGCCCCGCCGAAGACCACCGGCAACGAGGCCGAAGTCGCCGCGTGGGCGATGGTCTGCAACCTGGTGCTGAACCTGGACGAAACCCTCAACCGGAACTGACGCCATGAACGCATTCGACCTGACGCGCCGTCAGTTCTTCGGCACGACCGGGCTGCGGCTCGGCGGCGCGACGCTCGCGATGCTCGCTGCCCGCTCGGGCGCGTCCGCGGCCCCGCCGGCGGCCCCGCGCGTCCACCCGCCGCTGCCGGGCTTCCCGCACCACACGCCGAAGGCCAAAGCGGTCATCTACCTGCACACCAACGGCGGCCCGAGCCAGCTTGACACCTTCGACTACAAGCCGAAGCTGATCGACCAATTCAACAAGGACCTGCCGGACAGCGTCCGCAACGGGCAGCGGGTCACCACGATGACCAGCGGGCAGGCGCGGTTCCCGGTCGCGCCGTCCATGTTCAAGTTCGCGCGTCACGGGCAGTGCGGCATGTGGATCAGCGAACTGCTGCCGCACACCGCCAAACACGTTGACAGCATCGCGCTGGTGAAGTCGGTCCACACGAACGCCATCAACCACGACCCGGCGTGTACGTTCGTAATGACCGGCAACGAGACGCCGGGCAAGCCGAGTATCGGCTCGTGGCTGAGCTACGGGCTGGGCAGCGAGAGCAACGACCTGCCCGCGTTCGTGGTGCTGACGCCGTTCTGGACGTCGGGGCAGGCGGCGCAGGCGCTGTTCTCGCGCATGTGGGGCAGCGGGTTCCTGCCGAGCAAATACAGCGGCGTCGCGCTGCGGAGCGTCGGCGACCCGGTTCTCTATGTTCAAAACCCCGACGGCGTCTCCGAAGAGAGCCGGCGATTGATGCTCGATACACTGGGCGTCCTCAACAAAAAGGCTCTCGACAAGTACGGCGACCCGGAGACATTAACGCGCATCTCACAGTATGAGATGGCGTTCCGGATGCAGCGGAGCGTGCCGGACCTCACCGACCTGTCGAAAGAACCTGCAAAGGTGCTCGAGATGTACGGCCCAGAGGTCCACAAGCCCGGGTCGTTCGCCGCGAGCGCGTTGCTCGCGAGGCGGATGGTCGAGCGCGGGGTCCGGGTGGTGCAGATTCTGCACCGCGGCTGGGACCAGCACGGCAACCTGCCGGCCGACATCCGCTCGCAGTGTCGCGACACCGACCAGCCGACCGGGGCGCTGCTGGCCGACCTCAAGCAGCGCGGCTTGCTCGACAGCACGCTGGTCGTGTGGGGCGGCGAGTTCGGCCGCACCGTGTACAGCCAGGGGACGCTGACCAAGACCAACTACGGCCGCGACCACCACCCGCGGAACTTCTGTATGTGGCTCGCCGGCGGCGGCATCAAGGGCGGTCAGGTGTACGGCGAGACCGACGACTACAGTTACAACGTGACCGAAGACCCGGCGCACGTGAACGACATCAATGCGACCGTTCTCCACCTGATGGGAATCGACCACAGCAAGTTCACATTCAAGTTCCAGGGACTCGATCAACGCCTGACGGGCGTTGAGGAGCAGCACGTCATCAAGAAGTTGATCGCGTAGTTATTTCTTGGCCGCGGTCGCCGTGAACCAGAGGTCGGCGGTGGTCGTGTCGAACTCGGCGAGCGGCGCGCGGGCGACGCGGGTGAGCTTCGGCTCGTCCTTCACCGCGCCAACGAGCCGGAACGCGCCGCTCACCGGCTTGTCGCTCGTGATGTGCAGCGTGACCGTGTTCGGGCTGGGCTTCGCCGGTTGCACGACCTCGACCTTCGCCCCGGCGGGTAAGCCCTCGGCAGCCACCTCGACCGCATTGGAGAACCCGCGGAGGCGGTTCACCGTTACCGCGACGACCGCCGGCTTGCCCGGTTCGGCGGTGAAGCGGTCGGCGGCGACAGTCAGTTCGTAGTCCGGTTCGGTCAGCAGGCGGAGGAGGAATGCGTGACGCGGCCCACCGCCGGCGTACAGATCACTGACCGCAACCGTGTACACCCCGTCCGCGGGCGGTGTGAACGTCAGCGCCGCGTCGCCGTTGAGCTTGGCCGGCTCCGCGCGGGCGAGTTGATTCTTGTCCTTGTCCGACACGCGGACGACCGGGTTTGTCGCGAGTCCGAGGGTGCGGCTCTCCACCTCGAGCGCGAGCGGGACACCTTTCCTGGCTTCGACGAGGTATTCTGCCACGCCCCCCGCCTTCTCGACTCGCCCGGTCACGGAGAACGGCGGGACGAGGGTGCCGGTCGCCTTCGGGCCGAACACCGCGTGGGGCTCGTTCCGCACGCGGGGCGGGTTCGGGACGTCGGTGCCCAGCGTTTGGCCGTAGCCGTGCCCCATGATGAACGACAGCTTGCTCGACCCCGGTGTGAGGTTCCACCCCTCCAATTCCACTTGCCACGGGCCGAGCCGGCTGAGCGCGAGCGGCACCGGGTAGTCGGCGAACGGCCCGGTGGTGAGCGTGAGGCGGTAGACGCACGCGTCGGAGCCGAAGTGCCGCACGCTCGCGTCGGGTTGAGCCGGGAAGGCGTAGATGCGGGCGATATAGACGCCGTCCTTCTTGGCCGAATACGCGATCTGCGGATCGAGGCCGTGGAAGTCGTTGTTCTCGTCTAACACGAAGCCGTCGGACGACACGATTTGAAGCATCGCGTCCATCGGGGAACGCAACGTATGATGCGCCTCAAGCGACGCGACGAGCGTCTGCCCCTTCTTGAGGCTCACCGCGAAGCAATCGACGTCGCCGTTCTTCTCCAACTTCCCGTTGACAACGTATGACGAGCCGTCCAGTTGATGCGGCTTCTTGACGTCGTCGTTCGGCTCTTTCTCGGTGACTTCGGGCAGCGTGCCGACCACGAACGGCCGCAGTCCGCTCGCGCCGTCGGCATTGTGGGCGCGGAGCCAGTACACGCCGGGCACCGCGTCCTTCGCGACCGCGACCTTGAGTTTGCCCTTGTCGTTCTCCACCGCGACACCGGTGCCGCTCGCCCACACCTTCGCGCTGGCGTCGAGCGTGCCCGCGGCGGTCACCTCGACCGACGTGCCGCGCTGCGCCCCGGCCGGATAGAGATAGGTGATCGCCGGCGGGGCAGAGAATGCATATTCACCACAGAGGGCGCAGAGGGCACAGAGAGAAAACATTGAGAGTTTATAACTACAACCGGTCATCTCTCTGATGTCCTCCTCTGCGCGCTCTGTGGTAAATCTGCTTTGCTTTGGCCTACATCAATTCTTTGATCGGCGTCGGGTCGCTCACGAGGTGCGTCGGGCGGCCGTTGGGGGCGTACAGAATCTTGCCCGGGTTGATGCCGAGCTTCTCGTACACGGTGGACACGAAGTTCTCCGGGGCCAACACCCGCTCGACCGCCGAGAAGCCCTTGCGGTCGGTCGCCCCGACCACCGCGCCGCCCGGCGTGCCGCCGCCGGCGAACAGCACGCTCATCGCGTTCGCCCAGTGGTCGCGCCCGGCTTTGCTCTGGCCTTGCAGCGTCGAAATCTTCGGCGTGCGGCCGAACTCGCCCAGCGCGATCACCAGCGTGCTGTCCAGCATCCCGCGTTCGTCCAGATCGTTGATGAGCGCGTCTACCGACTGATCCCAACTCGGCAACCGCTTGCGGAGGCTGCCGAAGATGTCGCTGTGGTGGTCCCAGCCGCCGTCGTTAATCGTCACGAACGGCACGCCGGCTTCGACCAACCGCCGGGCGAGCAGCAACCGCTGCCCGAACCCGTTGCGGCCGTAGTTCTCACGCACCTTGACCGGCTCCAGCCCGATGGTGAACGCCGCTTGTGCCGCCTTCGAGTTGACGAGGTCGTAGGCCTGCTTGTAGTGCTCGTCGAGCGCCGCGGCCGGGTCGCCGGCGGCCTTGTCCATGAACCGCTTGAGGTTGTCCACTTCTGTGCGGACGGCGGTGCGATTCTCGAATTGCTCGCCGGTTAATCCTTCGGGGATGACCACGTCGCGGACCTTGAAGTTGCCGCCGTTGGGGTCTTCGTTGACGACGAACGGCGCATACTTCGCACCCAGGAAGTTCGGCCCGCCGGACCGCGTCATGCCCGCGAGGGAGAAGTACGCGGGGAGGCCGGCGGTCGGCGGCTTCTCGTGCGCGACCACCGACCCCATGCTCGGGTGGAAGCTGACGAACGCCCCGCACCCGACCGGGATGCGCGGCGGCGCGCCGGTCATCATGTAGTGGTTGCCGGCCCCGTGGTTCCCCTGGTCGTGCCGGATCGAGCGAATCAGCGCATACTTGGAAAGGCTCTTGGCGAGCTTCGGCATGTATTCGGAGAAGAGCACGCCCGGCACGGCGGTCGGAATGGCTTTGAACTCGCCGCGGTACTCCTCGGGCGCGTCCGGCTTGGGGTCGAACATCTCGAAGTGGGTCGGCCCGCCGTCCATCCAGATGAGGATGCACGCCCTGGCCTTCGCGGCCGGCGTGTGGAGGGCGTCGGCCGCCAGCCCGCGGGCGCGGAGGGCGGTCAGCAACCCGCCGCCGAGCAGCGCGCCGAGGCCGAGTTGCAGGCAGTCGCGGCGGGACACGCCGTTGCAGTTCGTGTGTGTGGGCATGGCATGTTCCATACAGGACCGGCTATTGACGTTAATGACTACATTGGCTCAATCCGGCATCCATAGGGATGGAGGTTGCCGGATGCCACCCTCTCAACAAACTCTTCCCACCGACAGAGGATGTGATACATGAACATCGCTCCGTCACTCTTTCGAACCGCAATGGGGCTATTTCCGGCGGTCGGAGCCCATTCTCGTTTCGGCCAAAAGTCGCTGCGAACTGCCCACGAGAACAACCAGAATCCATCAAGATCTTTCGTGTTCTCGTCACGAATCTCCCACGGGTGTTTCCCCGGTGGCTTTACGGTCGCGATGAACGCCGCAACTCGCGCCCGTGCGATATCGAAGTCGGTTGCCGACTCTGTGGTTGGCGGTCTGGTCATCACGGCATCAGTCGTTGAACACGAACTCCGGGGTGTTGATCAGCGCCCACATCAGGTCCTCGGTCGCGCTCCGCCGTGTCGCGCCCTTTGTGCTGGGGGAACCCGCGGGGGGTTCCCCCACGCCCCCTCCTGTTGCCTCAAATCGCTTCGTTGCGCTCGCGCGCTCCTTGTCGGTCGGGTAGCGGCAGTACGCGAGCAGGTACACCTCGTCCACGATCTCCGCGGCCGTCTTGCCGCTCTTGGCGAGTTCGGTACAACGACCGGTGTCGCTCGTCACCTTGCGGTGAAGGGCCGGGCTGTTCATCAGGTGCAGCGCCTGAACCACCGTCGTGTCACTCGTGCGCTCGCACGGCGGGTCCTGGTTCGGGTCCGGGCGGCCGAAGCTGTCCAGGAACACCGACTGCGAACGCGCCGTCCACACCTCGACCGCCCGCGAACCCGCCGGCATCGCCTCGAACCGCTCCGGCACCCCGGTGATGTCGCTCACCATGTCGAGTAAAACCTCGGCCCTCAGTCGTTGGCGGTAGTGCCGCGAGTAGTTACGGAGGTCGCTCGCGTTGCGGTCGTTCGGCACCGTCGAGAGCCGGTAGGCGTTGCTCCGGCAGATGGTGCGAATCAACGCCTTCAGGTCGCATTTGTTCGCGCGGAAGTCGGCCGCCAAGGCATCAAGCAGCGCGGTGTTGCTCGGCGGGTTCGTCGCACGAAGGTCGTCCACCGGGTCCACGATTCCGCGGCCCATCAGGTCGGCCCACACGCGATTCGCAATCACCTTCGCGAAGTACGGGTTCTCCGGGGCCGTCACCCAGTCCGCGAGCACCTCACGCGGGTCCTTTTCCGGCGGAATGTCCATCGGCTTTCCGAGCAGCGGGGTCGGCGTCATCTCCTTGCCGGTCAGCGGGTGCTTCACCGAACTGCCGTTGCGCTTCCCGCCGGTGCCGGAACCCAGGTGAATCACCTCCTCGCCGCCGCTGATCGGGGCCGAAATGCCCACGCCCTTCCGCCCGATCCTCCCAAAGAAGGCAGCGAAGGAGTAAAAGTCGTCCTGCCCCCACACCTCGAACGGGTGGTGGTGGCACTTCGCACAATCCAACCGCACGCCGAGGAACAACTGGCTCACCATCGTGGTGAGTTCGTCCGGTTCGCGGCGGTTGCGGTAGAACACCGCCGCGCCGTTCGTCCACGTGCTGCCGTTCGCGGTAATGATCTCCCGCACGAACCGGTCGTACGGCTTGTTGTCGCGGAAGCTCTTCCGAATCCACTGGTCGAAGTTGTACGTCGCCTTCATGCCCGTGTGGTACGGGTTGGGGCGCAAGAGATCGGCCCACTTGTTCGCCCAGAAGTCCGCGTACTCCGGGCGCTCGAGCAAGGCGTCGATTAGCTTGTCGCGCTTCTTCGGGTCCTTATCGGACAGGAACTTGCGCGTCTCGTCCGGCGTCGGAAGCCGGCCGATCACATCCAAGTAGGCGCGGCGGTGGAACTGCGCGTCGGACGACGGGTCTGACGGCGTGAGGTTCAACTGCCGCAACTTCGCCCCGACGTGCCGGTCCACGAAGTTCACTGTAGGTAGTATTCGTTCACTTTGTTCGTTTGTTGCCTTCGGGTATGGAATAATTCCCGAAAAGATGGCGAACTTCTCCGCGAACCGGGCCATGATCGCCGCTTCGCCCGGGATCGGCCCGGCCTTCACCAACCCCTTCGGATCGACCGCGATGTACACGCTCTCGCTGCTCGTGAACTGCGCGAGCGGCGTCACGTCCTCCGTGCTGCCGTCGGAATAGTGGGCAGTCACCGTCAGTTGGCGCGTCTCGTTGAACTTGAACGAGGCGCTTTCGGGCGAAACGGTCACCTTGTCGAGCTTCGGGGCGTCGGCGGGCGTTCGCGGCGTGCCGGCAGCGATCCAGCGTTCGAGGGTGCGGTATTCGGGGCCACCCTCGGCGATCTTCTTCCCGCCGCCGTGCGGACTCAACCCGCTCGCCTTTCGCAGCAAGAGGCTGAATTGCGGGTTCGAAGGGAAGATGCGGCGCCCGCGGGCTTCGGTGGTGATGGCGTTGAAGTCGAAGTCGTGGTCGTAGGCGAGCAGCGACAGCGCGAACCCGTTCTGGCCGCGGGCCTTGCCGTGGCACGCACCCGCGTTGCACCCGAAGCGCGTCAGGATCGGTTGGATGTCGCGCTCGAACGTCGGGACGCGGTCCGCGGCACTCGCGGGGTTCGTAAAGCCGCACGCGGCGAGTAGCAGGAGGCCGAAGCGCATGGCGTGGTGGGGCAGCGAGGAGGGCAAGAAGGCGGGTAACGGTGAGGATAGCCGAAGGGAAGGGCGGACGCCAGCGAAAACACACTCCCGCGACGCCGCAAGCGGCTCAAGCGCCGTGAGAGCCGCTTGCGGCGTCGCGGGCCGTTGGTGGGCAGTCGCTGACCACCTCTGGGCAGTCGGTTGTCGCACGTTCCTTCCAGAAGGTGCTAAACCCTCCTTTCAGTGCCCGGCGTGGCGTTTGCTGCGTAGGATTGCGTATACCCGTTACCTGCGAGGTTCCGCGATGAGAATGCGTCTGCTCGCGCCCGCGATCGCGCTCGGGATGGCCGCCGCGCTTCTGCCCGCCCGCGCCCCGGCCCAGCCGAAGGGCGACGACTTCCAACAGACGGTCGAGAAGGCCGTCGCGTACTTGAAGAAGACCCAGGCGGACGACGGCAGTTGGGGGCCGGCCCCGAACAACACCGGCATCACCGGGATCGTGGCGACGGGCCTGCTCCGCTGCGGCGTCAAGCCGGACGACGAACCGGTCGCGAAATCCCTCACGTTCATCGAGGGGCTGATCAACGAGAAGGCCGGGCACATCGCCGGCAAGGACGAGAAGGCCGCGCTCGCCAACTACAAGACCAGCATCAACATCCTGGCGCTGACCGCGGCGAAGCGGGCCGACAAGTACAAGGCCGCGATCGGCAACGCGACCAAGTACCTGAAGGAATACCAGTGGGACGAGGGCCGCGGGGCGAAGCCGGACGGCGACTACTACGGCGGGGCGGGCTATGCCGGCGACAAGTCGCGCCCGGACCTCTCGAACACCGCGTTCTTCCTCGAAGCGCTCAAGACCGCCGGCGTGTCGAAGGACGACCCGGCGTTCAAGAAGGCCGCGGTGTTCGTGAGCAAGTGCCAGAACTTCGACAGCGAGCACAACAAGGCCGCGTGGGCCAAGAAGAACAACGACGGCAGCTTCATCTACACCGGGGCCAACGGCGGCGAGAACCGCCGCACCGACGGCGACGGCCGCAAGACCGACATGGGCGGCTACGGGTCGATGACCTACGCCGGGGTGAAGAGTCTGATCTACTGCGGCGTCGGCAAGGACGACCCTCGGATCAAGAAGGCTTTGGAGTGGATCGGCAAGAACTACACACTTGACGCCAACCCGGGCATGCCGGAGGAGAACAGCCAGCGCGGGCTGTACTACTACTACCACACCTTCGCCAAGACGATGGACGCCCTCGGCGAGGACACGTTCACCGACGCGAAGGGCGTGAAGCACGACTGGCGCGCGGACTTGCTGGCCGCGATCGTGAAGCGGCAGCAGGCCGACGGCAGTTGGGTGAACAAGACGCCGAACTGGATGGAGGGCGACACCGCCCTCGACACCGGCTACGTGCTGATGGCACTGAGCTACTGCAAGAAGAAGTGACGCGGCGACCTTCGCAGAACCCACCCCCAACCCCCTCCCTGCAGGGAGGGGGCTAGAGAACCTTTACTCTGCGCCGACGTTTGCGAGTTGTCGATGTTTGAAGCCCCCTCCCTGCAGGGAGGGGGTTGGGGGGTGGGTTCTGCGGCGCCCGAATGTTACACTGTAGTTATGCGTTCTTTCGTCTCCCTCTTCGCACTTCTTGCACTTCTCGCGCTCGCCGGCCCGGCGGCCGCGCACCCGCTGCCGAACTTCCGCTACGACCGCGAACTGACCGTCCGCCTGTCGCCGCAGAAGGTCGAGGTGCGTTACCTGCTGCAACTCAGCTTCTGGACCATCTTCGCGGACAACAGCAAGCTGTTCACAGGCGAAGAAATCAAGCAGATGGGCGGCAAGCTCCGCGAAGTGGTCAAGCGGTACTGCGAGAAGGTCGCCCCGCTCCTGGCCGAAAAGCTCTCCGCGTCCGTGGACGGCCGCAAACTCGCGTTCCGCGTCGCCAAGCTCGAAGTGCTGTACGACCGCGACCACGCCCGCATGCAGTACGTGTTCGAAGCCCCCTGGCAGGTGAACGGCGGCGGGGTCGAGAACACGTTCGCGCTGGAGGAGCGCAACTTCGAAGGCGAGGACGGTGCGATCTGGCTGCGGATCGACGACTACAACAGCGGGCTGGACGTCAAGTACACCGACGAGCCGCAGCGGAAAGACCCGGCGCAGTACGGCCCCGGGGACGCCGAACGCGCGCGCCGGGCGTCGGCGGTGTTCGCCGCGCCGAACCTACCGCCGCTCGCCCCGACGCCGGACGCCACTCCCGCGACGCCGCAAGCGGCCGAAACCAAAGCCGAACTGATTGACGACAAGCCGGACGAGACGTTCAGTTCGGCGGTGCTGGCCCGCGGCCCCAAGGCGCTGTTCGACACCAACGCCGGCACCGGGATGCTGCTCCTGCTGGCGATGATGTTCGGCGCGTTCCACGCGTTCGCCCCGGGGCACGGCAAGAGCGTCGCCGCGGCGTTCCTCGTGGGCGAGCAGGGCACCTTCCGACAGGCGATCCTGCTCGGCCTGAGTACGACGTTCGCGCACACCGGAAGCGTCATCCTGATCGCCGGCGTTTTCTACCTCCGCTACCGCGAAACGGTCCCGCAGGAGGCGCAATATTACCTGGGGTTCTTCGGCGGTCTCCTGGTGCTGTTCGTCGGGATGTGGCTGTTCATGCGGCGATTGCGAAATCAGGTCGATCACGTCCACCTGTTCGGCGGGTGTTCGGACATGTGCGGGAACCACACCGCGAAGCCCAAGACGCCGGAATGCCGCGTCCCGCTCCGCAACGCCTCGCCGCTGATCGAACCGTTGCAACTGCAAGTCGTTCCGCGGCGCACCCCGCTCAGTTGGGTGCGGGTCGTGCTGCTCGGGATCGGCGCGGGTGCGATCCCGTGCGTGGACGCGGTGCTCCTGCTCATGCTCGCCATCTCGGCGGGCAAACTGGCGTTCGCGCTCCCGCTCCTGATGGCGTTCAGCATCGGCCTCTCGACGGTTCTAGCGATGGTAGGAATGTTTGTGGTGCTCCTGCACCGCGCCGGGCGCAGCGGGTTCGATGACAAGCCGTGGTTCCGGCTCTTACCGACCGCCAGCGCCGTTCTGCTGATGGGGATGGGGCTGTGGATGGCGCGCGACGCCTGGAAGGGCATGACCGCCGCCATAGGCTAGCGGTATGCGAATCGTCGAACTCGAAGCCCGGCACGTCCGCATCGCCCTGCGCCGCAAGGTTTCGCACGCCAGTCATGTGCGTACCGACACCGACAACGTCGTCGTGCAGTGCAGGCTGTCCGACGGCAGCATCGGGTACGGCGAGGGCGTCCCGCGCGACTACGTCACCGGCGAGACCATCGACTTTTCGATCGATCTGCTCAAGCGGTCCGACCTGCCCAAGCAACTCGACGCCGATTGCAAGGATTTCGTCAGTGCCGTTCACCTCGCGGAGCGGTTCAAACTGGCCCCGTCACCGGACGACGACCGCGGGATTCTCGGCAACGCCGCCCGATGCGCCGTCGAACTTGCCATCCTCGACGCGTTCGGCCGCGCGTTCGGCGAACCGCTCACCCGCGTCACGGAACTGATCGCGCCCGAGCTGTACAGCTTCCAGCCGATCATCCAGTACAGCGGGGTGATCGGCAACCCGCGCGGGTGGAAGAAGCGCGTCTACCCGCTCGTGTACCGGCTCGCCGGGTTCAAGCAGGTCAAGCTGAAAGTCGGCATCGAGGGCCAGGACGACGTGAAGCGGACGAAACTCATCCGCAAGTGGCTCGGGTCAAACATCAACCTGCGGTTGGACGTGAACGAGGCGTGGCCGGCGGCGACCGCGGCCGAGCGCATCCGCGAGTTGGAGCCGTTCGACATTACCAGCGTCGAGCAACCGGTCAGGCACGAGGCCGTTGCGGCATTGGCCGACGTGCGAAAACAAGTCAAAACGCCGCTAATGCTCGACGAATCGCTGTGCGGGATGGTGGACGCCGAGCGGGCGCAGCGGGGCGGGTGGTGCGACCTGTTCAACATCCGGCTGTCGAAGTGCGGCGGGTTCATCCCGAGCGTACGGCTCGCGCAGTTCGCCCGCCGGCACGATCTCGGCTACCAACTCGGCTGTCAGGTGGGCGAAACCGCGATCCTCAGCGCCGCCGGCCGGCACTTCGCCACCAGCGTGAGCGGAATCCGCTACCTGGAAGGCAGTTACGACCGGCATTTGGTGTGGGAGTCGCTCGCCCTTGAAGACCTCACATTCAAGCGGAACGGCACGGCCCCGGCGCTGATCCGCACCGGACTGGGGTTCACCCTCGACCCGCTGCGGCTCGAATGGGTGACGCACCGCAAGGAGGCGCTGCTTGGATAGCGCGGAAGAACCCACCCCCCAACCCCCTCCCTGGAGGGAGGGGGCTTTAGAGCCTTCGCGCGCCGCCGACGTAAACGAGCAGTCGAGGGCGAAAGCCCCCTCCCTGCAGGGAGGGGGTTGGGGGGTGGGTCTCTCCACCTTCGGCGCCTCCGACGGCTACCCGCTCTACCTCCGCCACTACCCCGCGGTCGCGCCCCGCGCGCGGCTGGTGTTCGTCCACGGCATCCGCAGCCACGGCGGGTGGTACGAACGCTCGTGCCGGGCGCTCGCCGAACGCGGGTTCGACGTCCACTTCCTCGACCGCCGCGGCGCGGGACTGAACACCGCCCACCGCGGCGACGCCCCGAACTTCCGCCGCCTGCTCGACGACCTTGCGGAGTACGTGCAGCACCTGCGGCGCGAGAAAGCGTGGCTGCCGGTGTTCGTGTGCGGCATCTCGTGGGGCGGGAAACTCGCCGTCGGCCTCCCGTACCGCAAACCCAACCTCATTGACGGACTGGTTCTGCTGTGCCCGGGGATTGTGCCGAAGGTCGCGCCGCCGCTCCCGCAGCGGGCGCGGATCGCGGTGGCGCGCGTCTTCCGGCCGTGGAAGTTCTTCCCGATCCCGCTCAACGAGCCGGACCTGTTCACCGCGTCGCCCGCGTGGCGCGAGTACATCAACCGCGAGCCGCACGGCCTGCGCGCGGCCACGTCGCGGTTCCTGTTCAGCAGCTTTTCGCTCGACCTCTACCTGCGCCGCGCCGCCAAGCGCGTAGCAGTCCCGACGCTGCTGTTGCTGGCCGAGAACGACCGGATCATCAGCAACGCGCAAACAGAAGCCTTCGTCCGCCGGTTCCCCGGCGGGGCGGAGGTGGTGACGTATTCCGGCGCGCACCACACGCTCGAGTTCGAGCCGGACGGTCACCCGTGGCTCGAAGACGTCGTGCGGTGGCTGGAGCGGCGGATCACCTGAACGAGATCACGAGCACCGCGGCGGCGATGACGGCCAACCCGCCGCACAGGATCGCCAGCGGCAGCTTCGACCGGCCGCGGCGGGCGGCCTCCCGCGCGTGGGCCTGCATCTCGTGCTTGTGGCGCTTGCGGCTCTTCTCGTGGAGTTGCTTCTTGACGCTGTGGTTCATGGCGAACCTCGGGAGAGGCCGCGCGAACCGCCGGGAAACGTAGGAAAAGCGGGACGCGCGGCGCGAATGTGTAGAAGAAGTGTAGCCGCGAAACTGAGAAGGTAAAAGGCAAAAATGAGGACACCGGCGGCCTCTGCGCCTCCTTGCCTTCAATTTTGCCTTTTACCTTTTTCCTTATGCCTTCGCTAATCCTACTTCCGCCCCGGCGGCTTCTTCTGCTGGCTGGCCTTCGGTTTTTCGAGGCCGGCCTTTTCCATCAGCGACATCCCGAACACGTTCTCTTCCTCTTCCGCGAACACATCCGGGTTGGTGTTCGGGTCGAGCGTGTACTGGATGACGTACTTGCGGCCGGCGATGCCGATTTCGTCGCCGGGGCGCAGGATGCGGCGTAACGTCCGCTCGCCGTTCACCTTAATGCCGTTGGTGCTGTTCAGGTCGCGGATGTGCCACACCCCGCTCTTGAACGACAACTCGCAGTGCGTGCCGGAAATGTTCTGGAACTTCAAACAGATGTCACACGACTCGCGGCGGCCGAGAGTCATGACCTCGCTGACCAGCGGGATGGCGTCGCCACCGCCGACCGGCACCAACTCGCCGAAATGACCCTCAGACATGGTTCGCCTCGCTGAAACGTGCGGACAGACTGGACGAAATAATCGACCCGCATCCGCCTATATGGTAACCGGTTGCGGCCGCAACGCCAGTGTGAAGGGACGGAAAAGGCGCGGCCGCTGCCACAAACAACGCGCGCGCCCGCGCCGACCGGACAACCGGTCGGCGCGGCCGCTCGCTCGCCGGCGATTTAGCGCCCGGCCGGGGGCATCGGGGCCGGCATCGCGGGGATCGCCGGGGCCGGGCCGCCGGGGATGCCGCCGCCCAGGCCGTACCCGCCGCCGTACGGGACCGCCGGGCCGGGGAAGTACGGGTTGACCGGGAAGTTGCCGGTCAGCGGCGGGCCGTAGAACGGGCCGCTGATCGGGGCCGGGGTCAGGAAGTGGGCGTCGTACGGCCAGTAGTTGTACCACGGGGCCGCCTGGAACGCCGGCAGCTTGGTCTTGTGGCCGATCCCGCCGAACAGCGAGGTCGGGGTCGGGGCCGGCGGCTTGGCGTGCCCGCAGTTCGGCCCACTGCACGAGTCCTTGCCCCAACCCCACGCCGACGCGGTCCCGGCGGTCCCGGCCAGCGCCAGCCCGGCGGCGGCCGCAATCACGAACGAGCGCAGATACTTCATCTCGGCAATCCTCATCCTTGGGGAAGGCGCCCGCCTCGAAAGGACGGGCGCGGGGTCTCGATGCACCTCCGTGTGAGCCGCACCGAGTCGTTTCAGACAGCCGCCCACGAGCGGGCGGCGCGTTTCACTTGGCCCGGGCCACGTCCAGCACCGGGTTCAGGGTCGGGGCCGACTTGTAGAACACCGCCGACTGCGCCGGGCGGCCGACGCCCGAGTAGCAGGACAGCGGGTCGCGGCCGCAGTCCGGGCCGGTCGGCTCGGCGACCCCGCCGCACGACGAACACGCCGGGGCCGCGCCCGCGTCGCCGTGCCCGCCGTCCAGCCACTTGTGCCCGCGATACCAGCCGCCGTGCAGCCACGACGCGTGGCTGAAGTGGTGGACGACCGCCTGCACGTGCGGCAGGAATCCCGGGTTCAGCCCGTAGGCGTTGCCGCCCAGCGCGGCCCCGGTGTTGCCGTAGAAATTCGGGTCGTACCGCAGGTACGCGTCCCACGGGCCGTACGGCGCGAACGGGTAGTAGCCGTAGTACGGGCCGTAGTTGAACAGCGGGCCGTGCTGGTGGATGTGCTTGAACATCTTGAAGCAATAGCCCGCGCACCCGAACTGTGCGAGGTTCGGCGGCGGGTTGGCGTCCGCCTTGTTGGGGCTGATGAACAGGAGCGGCACCGCCAAGGTGGCGGTGAGCCAGAGGTGCCTCATGGTCGCGAATCCTTGCGGTGCTGCCCGCTGCCGGTCGGGGCTTGTCCCCGTCCGTGGGTCGGGACACCAACACCATTGCCCGCGAACCGCCGCCGTGCCAGCGCCGTGGGCCGTTTCTCGCCCGGCGAATGCCGCGGCGCGCCGGCGCGACGCGAACATCAGGCGCGGCGGGTACAACGCCACTCGGTTCAACGGTCGGCAGATTCGCGAAGCGCGGAGAGTTCGTCGGCCGTGATGGCGTGCGACCCGACGCGCTTGTGCCGCGGGTCCGCGCCGTGGCAGTCGCTCCCGCCGCTGACGGCCAGCCCGAGCCGCGCGGCGACCTCGCGAAGCTGCTTCTCGGACGAATTACGCCCCCACGGGTACACCGCTTCGAGGGCGTTCAGCCCGAACGCGCGGAGTCGGCCGAACTGCTCGTCGGTGAGGTCGGCCGGCGGGTGCGCGAGCGAACTGACCCCGCCCGCGGCGCGAACGAGCTCGATCGCCTCTTCGACCGGCACGAGCAACTTCGGCACCGCGTGCCCGGTCGTTCGGCTGAGGAGGGTGTGGAACGCGTCGGTCCGCGTCCGCGCCTTCCCGCAGGCGACGAGCAGCGCCGCGACGTGGCGCCGGCCGAGGCTCACCGCCGACTGTTCGACCAGTCGGACCCGGTCTTCGGGGAGGTCGTGCCCGCCGCGGCGGAGGACGTCCACGAACCCGCGGAACCGCTCCCTCCGGGCGGCGCACACCTTCGCCAGAACGGCATTGAGTTCGGCGTGGTCGGTGCGGACTAAGTACCCGAGCAGGTGAACCTCGCGGCCATCGAATCGACTGCTGATTTCGACGCCCGGGATGAGCGTGAGGTGGTTCGCGGCGGCGTTCTGGGCTTCCGGGATCGCGGCGAGCGTGTCGTGGTCGGTGATCGCCACCGCGTGCAGTTTGGCGGCCCGCGCGTACGCGACCACCTGTGAGGGGGTGAAATCGCCGTCGCTCGCGGTGGTGTGGGTGTGCAGGTCGGCGCGGAGCGGGGCGGCGAGTTGTGCCAGTCGGGCTACCGCCGTGGTGTAAGCCGAGGTGCGAGGCATTATGAAATGCGGAGTGCGGAACTCGGAATGCGGAATCAAGAAGCCGCGTCTTCGGCTTTGGCCTTGTCTTCACTGCGCGTTCCGGGTTCCGAACTCCGCGTTTTGCCGATCTTGTCGAGGACGCCGTTGACGAACTTGGGCGACTCGGCCGAGCCGAACCGCCGCGACAACTCGATGGCCTCGTTCAGCACTACCTCGAGCGGCTGGCCGTTCGGGTCGAACAGCAACTCGTAGGTGCCCAGCCGCAGCACGTTGCGGTCCGCGGGCATCATGCGCGACAGCCGCCAGTTCTCCGCGGCGGCCGACAGGAGCGGGTCGATCCGGTCCTTGTTCGCGACGACGCCGTCGAGCAGCGACAGGCAGTACGCGACCATCTCGGCGTCGCCGAGCAACCGCTCGCGGGCGAACCGCTCGACGGCGCGCCGCGGCACCGCCACCGGGTTCTGGTCCCACTGGAAGAGCAGTTGCAGCGTCACTTCGCGGGCGCGGGAGCGGCGGACCATATCCGAAGTTCCAAGTTCCAGGTTCCAGAGTTCCAAGTCGAAGACACGTTCAGAGTTCGCCGCCGGCGACCTGGAACTCTGGAGCCTGGAACTTGGAACCCCCGAAGGGTCATCTTAGTGGCTTTCCGCCGCGCGCGAGATAGAACGTCGCCATTCCTCCTCCGCTGGACCATGCCATGGCGAAGTTCCGCGTCGTGATTGCCGACTTCATCAGCGACGAGATGGCCGCCGAGCGGCAGATTCTGGGCGACATCGCCGACGTCGAGGCGCTCAACGCGTTCTCCGAGGCCGACCTGGCCGGCAAGGTCGAGGACGCCGACGCGGTCATGCTGTACCACAACATCGCGCTGTCCCGGGCCACGATCTCGAACCTGCGGAACTGCAAGCTGATCGTCCGCTGCGGGGTGGGCTACGACAACGTCGATTGGCGGTTCGCCCGCGAGCGCGGCATCCCGGTCGGGAACGTGCCCGACTACGGGACCGAGGAGGTCGCGGACTCGGCCATCGGGCTGATGCTGTCGCTCACCCGCGGCATCAACTACCTCAACGGCCGGCTGCAGCGGCAGGCCGGCGAGTGGAACTACATGCAGGCGACGCCGCTCGTCCGGCTTCGCGGGCGGGTGTTCGGGGTCGTCGGCTTGGGGCGCATCGGCTCGGCGGCGGCCCTCCGGGCCAAGGCGCTGGGCATGGACGTCGCGTTCTACGACCCGTACGAGCACGACGGCGTCGATAAGGCGCTGGGCATCCGCCGCGTCGAGTCGGTCGAGGAGTTGTGCGGGCAGTCGTTCGTGCTGAGCTGCCACTGCCCGCTGACCGACGAGACGCGGCACATCATCGACGCCCGCCGCATCAACCTCATGCCCGACCGCTCGTACCTGGTGAACACCGCTCGCGGGGCGGTGGTCGATTCGACCGCGATCCCGGCCGCAATCCGCTCGGGCAAGCTGGCCGGGGCCGGGATCGACGTGCTAGAGGTCGAGCCGCCGCCGGCCGAACACCCGCTGGTGGCCGCGTGGCGCGACCCGTTCGACCCGTGCCACGACCGCGTCATCCTCAACCCGCACTCGGCCTTTTATTCGGAGGAAGGGCTGCTCGACATGCGCGTGAAGGGCGCGCAGTCGGTCCGCCGGGCGCTGCTCGGCGAGCGGACGCGGAACGTGGTGAATTAGGAACGTAGGTCACTCGCTCCGCGAGTGAGGTTCCCTCCGCGAGGCGGGAGGGGGTCACCGGCCACCAAAGCGAAGCTCAAGTGACATCCGATAGCTGAGGGCGCGACTCGCGGAGCGAGTCGCCTACATTAGTCGGCCACGAACGGCTTCAGTTCGTCGGCGGTGAGCGGCTTGTCGAAGTGCGCGCCGAGGAACCAGTCGCCGTCCTGCAACTTCTTGACGTGGATCACGCGCATCGACACCCGGTGCATGTGGTCGCCTTCGGTCTTCTCCAGGTAGCCGCTCAGGACCGTCCCGGCCGGGCACGGCGCGGCCGCCAGTACGCTGATGCCGGTGACGGAGATGTTCCACACCAGCGCCAGCGTCGAGGGCCCTTCGTCGGTGTCGAGCCGGCACACGGTGCCCATCGCCGGCTGCCGCCGCGGGGCGACCCGGCGCTCGGCGGACGATGTCGGGATGGTGTCGGGCGTCGCGGTCGCGGTGTTCATGGGCGGTGTCCTCGTCAGAACTCTGCTCATTATCCCCCGAAAACGGGAAACGACCAACCGCGATGACCGGAGTTTTCGCCCGAATCTTCCATCGGCCGCGCCGATGGCTTGGCGGTTACGCCGCCAGCTTGCGCACGTCGCCCGTTCGGCCCTGCAACACATTATCGATGAAACTGAACAGTTGTTGCTCGAACCGCTCTTTGCGGAACAGCACCGCGTGCCGGCGGGCGGCCTTCGGGTCGAACCGGTCGGCCGACCGCTCGAACCGCTCGACCGCTTCGGCCGCCGCGTCCACGTTCTGCTCATCGAAGAACACGCCGGTCGGGTCGGTCTCGCCGAGCGGCCGGACGGTCTCGGTCAGCCCGCCGCGGGCGTAGCCGATCACCGGGCACCCGCACGCCTGGGCTTCGAGCGGCACGATGCCGAAATCCTCTTCACCCGGAAAGAGCAGGGCACGCGCCCGCCGCAGGTGGTCGCGGATGACCTCGTCCGGCTGCCACCCGAGGAACGACACGTTCGGCCCGGCGGCGGCTTTCAGCTTCGCCGCGTGCTGCCCGCTGCCGATCACCACCAGCTTTTTGCCGAGTTTGGTACACGCCTCAATGGCGAGATCGAACCGCTTGTACGGGGCCAGCGCCGACACCACCAGGTAGAAATCCTCACGCACTGCATGATTTGGGGTGTAGAAGTCGGTATCGACCGGCGGGTAGATGACGGCGGCGTCGCGGCCGTAGCAATCACGAATGCGGTCGCGGACGGTGTTGCTGATGGCGACGAAGTGGGTGACGCGATCCGCCGTTCGCCGGTCCCACTCGCGGATGCGGCCCAGCAGCAGATCGACGGCCTTCGCCTTCAGCCGACCCACGAGACCGGTCTTGCGGAAGTAGGCGTCCTTCATGTGCCACGCGTACCGCATCGGGGTGAAGCAGTAGCACACGTGCGGCACGCCCTTCGGCGGCTTCGCGGACTTGGCGACGGCGTGACTCAGGCTGACGACGAGGTCGGCGTCGTCGACCCGCCACCCGCTGACGAACGGCATCGCGGGCAGGAGGTAGCGGTAGTAGCGCTCGACCCTGGGAAGCCGGTTGAGCGGGCTGGGGGTGATGCGCACCCCCTCGATGGCCGCCGACACGCTTCCGGGCGTGTGAAGGAGCGTGTATAGGCGGGCGTCCGGCCAGCGGCGGCAGAGCGGTTCGAGGCACTTCTCGCCGCCGCGCATCCCGGTCAGCCAGTCGTGAAACAGCGCCACGCGGGCGTTTCCGGCGTCCATGCCGCGTCCCCAGGTTAGTGCATTCGGCGTTTGAAAGATTCGGAGCGGGCGGAGTGTACCCTCGAATGGGGCGCAGCGGAAGACGGGCTTGACGGGCCGAAGAATCGCGCCATGCTCGTTGCGTGCCGTGAGTTAGCGTTGTAAGTTGAACACAGTGCGCCGCGGCGCGAATCGGCCTGGGAGGCGGTCAAATGGCGTTCTCACTGAACATCGGTAAGTGCAGCTTGCTCGGCAATTACCGTGAGAACAACGAAGACTCGATCGACGTCAAGCAGTTCCCGGACCTGACGGTGAACATCGTCGCCGACGGCATGGGCGGGCAGGCGGCCGGCGAGATCGCCAGCCGCAAGGCCGTCGACATCATCCCGCGCGAGCTGCGGAAGAACCTGACGTCGCACCTCAACGGCGAGGGGGTGAAGACCACCGTCCGCCGCGCGATCGTGCAGGCGAACGAAGAGATCATGGCGATGGGCGCCCTCGACAAAGACATGAAGAACATGGGCACCACGGTGGTGATGGCGATCTGGCGGAAGGGGAGCGAGGTGTTCGTCGCCGGCGTCGGCGACAGCCGCTGCTACCTCGTCCGCAACAAGCGGATTCAGCAACTGACCGTCGATCACTCGCTCGCGCAGGCGCTCGTCGAGGCCAAGACGATCAGCCCGGCCGAGGCCAAAGACCACCGGTTCCGCAACGTGCTGTGGAAGTACCTGGGTAGCAAGGAAGTGGGCGAGGGGCCGGAGGTGTCGGTGGTGCAGGTGCAGACCGGCGACCGGTTCCTGCTCTGCACCGACGGGCTGACCGGAGTGGTGCCCGACGACCAACTCGCCTCGGAAATCACCGCCGCCGGCGACATGCAGCAACTCGCCGAGCGGCTCGGGCAACTCGCCCTCGACCAAGGCTCCCGCGACAACGTGTCGTGCGTGGTGATGGAAGTGGTCGAGGGCTGATCCCGCCGGTCGCTCATTACTCCGGCCGCGGGTGCGCCTTCGCGGCCCCGCTCCGCGGCTTCAGGCACCCGAACGAGCTGTTGCAGGTGCCGTTCTCGACGCACTGCCGCCACTTCCCGTTGCGAAACCCTTCCAGAATCCGCCACGCGACGTCCGAGTCGATGAGCGACAGCGGGACGCTCAGCGCGTTGCGGTAATCGACATACCCGGGCAGGTGGGTCAGGTCGTGCCGCTCCGCGTTCACGAACCCCATGTGCCAGCCTTCGAAACTGGGCGTCTCGACGGTCCGCCGCAGCAACAGGACGATGTGCGTGTGCCGCGGATCTTTGGAAACGCGGGTGTAGAGCGGTTCGACGACCTCGGGCGGCCCTTCCAGCACCTGGAGGAACGTCCCCTCGTGGTGGAGGAGCATCCCGGTCACGCCGGCCTGCTCGTTTTTCTCGCGGGCGCGGGCGAGGAGGCGCTCGACTTCGGTCTGGGTGAGGGTGGGCGCGGCGGCGCTGGCGTAAATGATTTGGGTGTAAGGCACGGGGCGAACTCCGGAGAAATGGTTATTCTCCAGTATCGTTCGCCCGCGCCGGGATTTGCTCACCAATACATCTGCGCGGTCGGCTTGATGACCAATTCGGGGATCGACACCCGCGCCGGCAGCGCCGCGACGTACAAAATGGCCTCGGCCACGTCTTCGGGCTTCAGGATCGTCGCCCGGTGTTCCTCGGTCACCGGCTTGGGCCGGACCGCCAGAATCGGCGTGTCGATCTCACCGGGGTAGATGTTCGACACCCGCACGCCGCTGTCTTTTTCCTCGTTCGACAGCACCAGCCCCAGCCCGCCCATGCCGAACTTGGCCGCGACGTAGGCCGCCCCGCCGAGCGGGTTGGCCCGCTTGCCGGCGACGCTCACCACGTTCACGATCACCCCGTCCTTGCGGTCGAACATCTGCGGCAGCACGGCTTTGGTGCAGTAGAACGCGCCGTTCATGTTCGCCGCCATCATCATGTCCCACGCCTCCGGCGTCAGCTCGCGGAGGGTGCGGTCTTTGATGTTCGTCCCGGCGTTGTTGACCAGGATATCGACGCGGCCGAACTCGCGGGTGGCGATGGCGATGAGCTTCTCGCACTGGTCGGCGTGCCCGACGTCGGTGGGGACGGTGCCGAGCGCGGCGCCGGCGTCGAGTTCGTTGGCGACGGCGGCCAGCTTGGCCGGGTCGCGCCCGGCGATGACCACCTTCGCCCCCTCCTTCAGGAACAGCGCCGCGGTCGCCTTGCCGACCCCGCTGCCGCCGCCGGTGACAACCGCCACTTTGCCCGCGAGCTTCGACATCGGCAAACCTCTCTCGTGCCAGGGGTTGAAACCCCTGGCTATTCTCGGTGACCCCTTCGGGGTCAGAAGGTCGTTGGACGCCAACGGCGTCACCGGTGGTAGCCGGGGTTTCAACCCCCGGTTGTATGGTGTGAACCCTCTTCGCTATGCTACTGTCTGACACTCCGGGTGGCCGTGGGGCCGCCCGCATCACCGGGAAGGATTGCGATGAACCCCGACCTCCGCCGCCGCACCGACGAACTCTGCACCCGGCTCACCCAGCTCCGGGACTCTCTTTGACATCCGCGGCAAAACCAACGCGCGCGACGAACTCGACGCCAAACAGGGCGAGCCCGGCTTCTGGGACAACCAGGAGAAGGCGCGGGGCGTCATCAACCAACTGAAGGTGCTGAACTCGCTGCTCAAGCCGTACGAGGAACTCACGGCCGCGGCCGGCGACATCTCCGCGATGGCCGAACTCGCCGCCGAGGATTCGTCGTTCGAATCGGAGCTTGAGCCGGCGCTGGTGAAGGCCGAGAAGCAGTACGAGGCGTTCGAGCTTCAGGCGATGATGAGCGGCAAGCACGACTCGGCGTCGTGTACCGTGTCGATCAAACCGGGGGCGGGTGGCACCGACGCGTGCGACTGGGCCAACATCCTGTTCCGCGCGTACCAGCGGTGGGCGGCCAACCACGGGTTCGACGTGCCGAAGGACGAGATCGACGTCGAGCCGAACCTCGAAGCCGGCATCCAGAGCGTCAGCTTCAAGATCGTCGGTCCGTACGCCTACGGTTACATGCAGAGCGAGATCGGCGTTCACCGGCTGGTGCGGATCAGCCCGTTCGGCGGCGGCGACACCCGGCAGACGTCGTTCGCCGCGGTGGACGTGCTGCCAGAGTTGCCCGACGACATCGAGATCGTGATCAAGGACAGCGACATCGAGTGGCAGCACTTCAGCACCGGCGGCCCCGGCGGGCAGCACCAGAACAAGACGCAGTCCGGCGCCCGCGTGATCCACAAGTCCGGGGTGCGGGCCGAGAGCCGCATCCACAAGAGCCAGCTCAAGAACAAGGACGAGGCGCTGAAGCAGCTCAAGGCCCGGCTGTACGCGATCGAGGAGCAGAAGCGGCTGGGCGACGCCGGCAAGAGCTACGACGCGAAGGGCGAAATCGCCTTCGGGTCGCAGATCCGCAGCTACGTGTTCCAGCCGTACACGCTGGTCCGCGAGGAGCGGGACGGGATCGACATGAAGACGCCCGCTGTCAATGACGTGCTGGACGGCGACTTCGACCCGTTCATGCACGCCTTCCTCCGCCACAAGACCGCGAAGGCCAACAAGGCGAAGAAGTAATAGAAGAAGGCAGGAACTCACCACAGAGGGCACAGAGGGCACAGAGGAAGGCAGAAGACCGAGTTTTCAAGAACTCTCTTCTTTTCTTCCTCTGTGCCCTCTGTGCCCTCTGTGGTGAATACTCTTTTCTTGGTCGCTTCCGCGCCGAGGTTCCGCATGTCCACGCCGTCCCTTCCGCGTTCGTCCGGCATCCTGCTGCACCCGACCAGCCTGCCGGGGCCGTTCGGCGTCGGCGACCTCGGCCCGATCGCGTTCCGCTGGGTCGAAACGCTCGCGGCGATGAAGCAGAGCTGGTGGCAGGTGCTGCCGCTCGGCCCGACCGGGGCCGGCGACTCGCCGTACCAGTCGTTCTCGGCCTTCGCGGGCAACATCAACCTGCTGTCGCCGGAAGTGCTTCAGCAGGAAGGGCTTGTTTCGGCCGACCTGTGGGCCGGCGAGCAGTTCGACGCCGACCACGTCGATTACGCCCGCGTCACGCCGTTCAAGACGAAGCTCCTGCGGGCCGTGTGGGAGTCTTTCCGGAGCGGGAAGGCGGCGAAACTGAAGCACGACTTCGACAACTTCTGCATGTCCGAAGCGGGGTGGCTGGACGATTTCGCCCTGTTCGTGGCGATCCGCGAAGCGCTGGGCGGCACCGGGCTGACCGCGTGGCCCGACGACCTGCTCCGCCGCAACCCGGTCGCGCTCGCGGAACTGGAAAAGAAGATCGCCAACGAAGTGCTGATGCACAAGTTCGGGCAATTCCTGTTCGAGCGGCAGTGGACCGCGGTCAAGACGTTCGCCGCCGAACGCGGGGTCAAGGTCATCGGCGACGCGCCCATCTTCGTGGCGCTCGATTCGGCCGACGTGTGGGCCAACCCCGACCAGTTCCTGCTCGACCCGGACCGCAAGCCGACGGTCGTCGCCGGCGTCCCGCCGGACTACTTCTCCGCCGACGGGCAGCACTGGGGCAACCCGATTTACGACTGGGACCGGATGGAGCAGACCGGGTACGCGTGGTGGTGCGCCCGCGTGCTGCGGCAGTTGAAGCAGGTCGATCTCATCCGCCTCGACCACTTCCGCGGGTTCTGCCAGGCGTGGCACATCCCGGCGACCGAACTGACGGCCCGCGTCGGCAAGTGGGTAGACGGGCCGGGGCTGAAGCTGTTCGAGCGGCTCCGCACCGCGCTCGGCGGTCTGCCGCTGATCGCCGAAGACCTGGGCGTCATCACGCCGGACGTGGAAGCCCTGCGCGACACGCTGGCGCTGCCCGGGATGCGGGTGATCCAGTTCGCGCTGGAAGGCCCGGTCAGCCTGCATTGGCCGCACAACTACGTGCCGAACAGCGTGTGCTACACCGGCACCCACGACAACGACACCGTGAACGGCTGGTACGCGACGCTGAACGACCGCGACCGGCAGTACCTCAGTCTGACGCTCGGCAAGGGCGTCACCGACGCCGCGTGGGATCTGATCCGGGCCGCGTGGGCGTCGGTGTCGGCGGTCGCGGTCGCGCCCCTGCAAGACCTGCTGAGCTTGGGCGGCGAAGCGCGGATGAACCGCCCCGGGGTGGCCGACGGCAACTGGAAGTGGCGGTTCCGGCTCGACCAGTTCCGCCCGGACGCGATCCAGAAGCTGGAAGAGCTGACGCGGCTGTACAATCGAGTTCCGAGCGAGAACCGTCGGAATTCGTAGGAGGGCACGTCATGTCCGGGCGCACGTGGCTGCTGGCGGTGGTCTTCGCGTGGCCTGTAGTCGGGTGCGGCGGGGCCGCGCCCAAGTCGCCCGGCCCGATGGAGTCGCGTACGGCCGCGGAGCGGGAATACTCCGCCGACGGTGACGGGATGGCGATTCCGTCGCCTGCGGACGACAACGTCGCGAAGAGGCCGGCCGGCCAAGCCGAACCACCCGCCCCCGCGGCCCCCGTGGCCAAGCCAGCAGCCGGTGAGAAGAAGCCGGCCGCGCAGGCCGATCCGGCCGCGGTCAAGGCCGACGCACCGCCGAATCCGGTCAGCCCGATGATCGTCTATTCGGCCACACTCGACGTGATCGTCAAAGACCTCGACGCGGCGACACCGGAAGTCGAAAAGCTGGTCGCTTCTCACAAGGGGTTCGTGGCGAAGTCGGAGGTGAAGGGCGATTCCGGGGCGCGGCGGACGGCGACGTACACGCTCCGCGTCCCGGCCGCCGCGTTCGGCCCGCTCAAGGGCGGGTTGCTCGCGCTCGGCACACCCGAACGCAACGTCGTGGACACGCAGGACGTGACCGAAGAGTTCGTCGACGTCGAGGCCCGCATCAAGAATCTGAAGGAGCAGGAGGACAAGCTCAACGAACTGCTCAAGGAGAAGCGGAAGGAGGAGAAGCTCGAGGACGTCATCAAGGTGAGCGACCGCATCTACGCGGTGCGCGGCGACATCGAGCGGGCGCAGGGACGCCGGAACTACCTCCAGAACCGCGTGCAACTCTCGACTATCAGTGTGACCCTGCGCGAAATCAAGGACTACAAGCCGCCGACCGCGCCGACGTTCGGCTCGCGGGTGTCCGACACCTTACAGCGGTCGTGGGAGGTCGTAATCGACTTCGCGCAGGGGCTGGCGATCGCGGCGGTGGCGCTGGTGCCGTGGTCGCCGCTGTGGGTGCCGGCGCTGGTCGGCGGCCTGTGGCTCCGCCGGCGTGCCCGCGCCGCTCGCGAGGCGGACCGGGCCGAGCGCGAGGCGGGGCGGGCGGCCCGACGACGGGTGACCGCCGAGGCGTCGGCCGCCGAGCCGGCTAATCCATCCTCGCCGGACGAGCCGAAGCCGCCGGCGTAACTACCCGCCGTGCTCGTCCTTCCACTCCTCGTACCACGCCATCTGGATGGCTTCGAGGAGCTTCTCGTTCGACCCGTCCGGCTTGCCCTCGAAGCCTTCCAGGTTCAGCACGTGCTTGTGCAGGTCGGTGAACCGGACGGTGAGCGGGTTGAGCGTGTCGAACTGATCGAACAGCGCCTCGCCGATCTCGCGCGCGTCGTGCCAGGTCATCGGGGTGCGTCTCCGTGTGGCGGCTACAGCTTATCCGCGTCCAGCGCCTCGGCCTGACTTCCGCCGAGGCGTTGTTGAACCACGGCGTTCATCAGCAGCGTCGCGAGCGGGTTGGTCGTCTCGACGTGCGCCTTGATCGCCGCTTGCAGCACCGCGACGTCGGTTCCGGCGATCGCGGTTCGCAGCGCCGCGCCAGTTCGCGCGATCCCGTTCCGCTGCTCGGCCGTCAGCCGGTCGCCGGCTTGCGCCAGAGCCTTGTCGGTGTGCCGGAGGTCGCCTTCGGCCTTGTTGCGAAGCTCGATCAGCCGCCGGGCGGTGAAGTCCTCTCGCGCGTGCTCGACGCTGGCGTTGACCAGCGCTTCCACCTCGTCCTGCGTCAGCCCGTGGGCGGGTTGAACGGTCACGGTCGCCTGCGCGCCGCTCCGCAACTCTTTCGCGCTCACGGTCAGCAACCCGTCGTGGTTGACGAGGAACGTGACGTCCACCTGCGCGAACTGCGCCGGCATCGGCGGGATGCCCGACAGCTTGAACGTGCCCAGGAAGCGGCAGTCCTTCGTGAGTTCGCGCTCGCCCTGGTAGATGTTCAGTAGGATCGCGGTCTGATTGTCCGCGGCGGTGGTGTAGCGGGTCGTCGCGCGGGCCGGGACGGTGCTGTTGCGGTGGATCAGCTTGTCCACCACGCCGCCGAGCGTCTCGATGCCGAGCGACAGCGGCACCACGTCGAGCAGGAGCATGTCGCGGCGGCCGCTGGTGAGGATGTCGGCCTGCACCGCGGCCCCCATCGCCACCACCTCGTCCGGGTTGAGGCCGGTGTGCGGGGTCTTGCCGAAAAACTCGCCCACCCGCTTCCGCACGTATGGGATGCGCGTCGAGCCACCCACAAGCACCACTTCGTCCACCTTCGCGGCCGTCAGTTGGGCGTCGCGGAGGGCGGATTTGCAGCGGTCGAGGCTGCGGTCGATCAGTGGGCGAATCAGTTCCTCGAATTCCGCGCGGGTGAACGCGCGGCGGAAGTCGATTCCGCGTGCCGGCAGTTTCACCGCGAACTCGGCGCTGTCGGCGCTGCTGAGCGCGATTTTAGTCTTTTCGCCCGCGTCGCGGAGGTGTTGAAGCAACTCCGCGTCCCTCGTACTCAGGTCGATGCCCATTTCGCGAGCCGCGACCTGCATGAGCAGGCGGTCGAAGTCGTCGCCGCCGAGGTAGGTGTCGCCGTTGGTCGCGAGGACGCGGAACACGCCTTCGGACAGCGACAGAATCGAGCAGTCGAAGGTGCCGCCGCCGAGGTCGTACACCGCGACGGTGCCGCTGCCGCGGCGGTCGAGGCCGTAGGCCAGCGCCGCGGCGGTCGGCTCGTTGACGATGCGGAGGACGTCCAGCCCGGCGATGCGGCCGGCGTCGCGGGTCGCCTGCCGCTGCGTGTCGTCGAAGTACGCCGGCACCGTGATGACCGCTTTCGTCGGGTTCCCGGCCCGCTGCCGCACTTCCTTCAGGATGAGCGCCGACAGTTCTTCCGGCGTGTACTCGCGGCCCGCGATCGTGACATGCAGCACCCTTCTGCCGTCCGCAACCTCGTGTTCCGTGATCTGGTGCGGAATGAGTTCCAGTTCCTTCTGGAGGTCGGTGAGGGTGCGGCCCATGAGCCGCTTGACGCTGAAGACGGTGTGCTCCGGGTCGGACAATGCCCGCTCGCGCGCCGCGGTGCCGACCAAGACTGTGCCGTCTTCGTGAAAGGAAAGGCAACTCGGCACGAGGGCCGTTCCGCGGTCGTCGCGGACGACGACCGGCCGCCCGTTCTCGACGTACGCGGCGAGCGAGAACGTGGTGCCCAGGTCGATACCGACGACGTGCGGTGTGGTCATGGTGTGGAAGCGGCCGCGGCCGGCTGGACCTCGAAGAATGAGCGGTTGCGGGCGAAGAAGACGTCGAAATAGAGGAAGAAGTTCGTCTGGCCGACGATGATCGGGATGGCGTCCGTCTTCACCCAACTGAACACCAGCGGCACCGGCGCGAACGGTGCCACGGTGCCGGTCACGACCAGGATTTTGCCCGCCGCCCCACCGGCACTCCCGCCGACCGGGCACGCGATACCGAGCGTGTCCCAATCTTCGCCGAAGCGGAGGCCGACCGACCACGGTAGAACCGAGATGGACGCGCCGGAGTCCACCAGCGCGACCACGTCGAGTGCCGCCCGGTTGCGCTCGAGCCGGATCGGGACGAGCGGCATCAGGTCCGAAACCGGACCGCCCGCGCCGAACGGAACGTACGGAAACCGGGCGGGGCTACTCACGTTTCGCCTCGTATTCCGCCAGCGCCCGCGTCGCGGCGGCCACAGCCTCGGGGTTCGGCCCCGGGAACCACACCTGCGCGACGTAACCCGGCGGGAACATCTCGCGCAGTTGCTCGTCCGTGAGGCCGACGTCGCGAGCGGGTTCGGCCGGCGGCGCGGAGACGTCGTCCACCAGTAGGTGAATCAGCTCCGCCTTCTCCGCACGGGGCAGCGCACGGATCGCGGGCAGCAGGTCGGCGAGGGACATGGCGGCTCTCGGTGCGGACGCGGGCACACCCTTTACGCTATCACACCCGCGCCCGCGGACAACCCAGAGGCAAAACGCGGTTCGCCCGCTCAGTTGCCGTTCCGTCCGGAGTTTGTACCTAACAAAGCTGATGAACGTTATGAGTCTTTCGCGGCGTGACACAGTATGAACCGCATTCTCCTGTATCTCCTAACGGCCTATGTGGCCGCCGCGGGCGTGTGGGTACTGGCCGCCGGGTTCGGGCGGAAGCAGCAGTTGCTCAACGTCGCCTGCGACCCGACCCGCGAACTGTGGCACGACGTCAACGGCGCGTTCGCCCAACACTACGAGCGCGAGACCGGTGTCAAACTGTTCGTCCGGCAGTCGCACGGTGGGAGCGGCAGTCAGGCGCGGGCGGTCATCGACGGCCTGCCGGCCGACGTCGTCACGCTCGCGCTATGGACGGACACCGATGCGGTGCGCAAGGCCGGGCTGATGGACAAAGACTGGGAGACCCGCTACCCGAACCGCTCGCTGCCGTACATCTCGACCATCGTGTTTGTGGTCCGCAAAGGCAACCCGAAGAACGTCCGCGACTGGCCCGACCTCACCCGCGGCGACGTGGAGATCATTACGCCGAACCCGAAGACGTCGGGCAACGGGAAGTGGAGCTTCTTGGCGCTGTGGGGGTCGGTGATCTGGCGCGGCGGGTCGGAGGCCGACGCCCGCGACTTTGTGACGCGCGCGTACAAGCGCGCCCCGGTGCTCGACGCGGCCGCCCGCGGTGCGACCATGACGTTCGCCCAGAAGAAGATCGGCGACGTCCACCTCACCTGGGAGAACGAAGCCCATCTTGAGGTGAAGGAGGCCGAGGGCGACTTGGAGATCGTGTACCCGGGCGCGGGCGCGCCGACCGGGCCGCTCAGCGTGCTGGCCGAACCGCACATTGCCGTCGTGGACGCGAACGTCCGCCGCAAGGGTACGGGCGAGGTCGCGGACGCGTACGTCAAGTTCCTGTACACCGAGACGGCACAGGAACTGATCGCCAAAAACTACCACCGGCCGACCGACCCGACGGTGTTCGAGCGGCACAAGGGGCTGTTCCCGCCGATGGACCTCCGCCGCGCGACGACGCTCGTCCCGTCGGGCAAGTGGGACGACATCCAGAAGACGTTCTTCGCCGAAGGCGCGATCTTCGATCAGATTCAGGCGAGTGGGCGGAATAAGTAGAAGCGATTCACCACAGAGACCACAGAGGCCACAGAGAAAGGCAGATCGTGAGTTCTTGAAAACTCTGCCTCCTGCCTTTCTCTGTGGTCTCTGTGGTCTCTGTAGTGAATCCTCTTCGCTTGGAGGATTCATGAGCGCGGGCGTGAACCGGCGGGCGCTGCCGGGGTTTCGGATCAGCCTCACGTACGCGGTCGCGTACCTGGCGCTACTCGTCCTGATCCCGCTGGCCGCGTGCCTCGCCAAAGCGGCGTCGCTGGGGTTCGACGAGTTCGTCGCCGCCGCGTGGACGCCCCGCGCCCGCGCCGCGTACGCGCTCACGATCGGGGTGTCGCTGGTCGCGGCGCTGGTGAACGTGGTGCTCGGCAGCGTTGTCGGGTGGACGCTGGTCCGGTACGAGTTCCCGGGCAAGAGCGTGATCGACGCGCTCGTGGACGTGCCGCTCGCGCTGCCCACCGCGGTCGCCGGACTGGTGTATGCGAGCCTGTACGTCAAAACCGGCTGGCTGGGTCAGTTCTTGGAGCCACTCGGCATTCAGGCCGCGTACTCGCGGCTCGGGATCGTGCTCGTGCTGATCTTCACCGGGTTTCCGTTCGTCGTGCGGACGATTCAGCCGGTGCTCGCCGACCTCGACGCCGAAGTCGAAGAGGCCGCAGCGATTTTGGGTGCGAGCCGGTGGCAGACGTTCCGCCGCGTCATCGTGCCGACGCTGCTCCCGCCGACGATCACCGGGTTCGCACTCGCGTTCGCCCGCGGACTGGGCGAATACGGGTCGGTGGTCTTCATCTCCAGCAACAAGATGTTCGAGACGGAAATTGCCCCGATGCTCGTACTGGTGAGGCTGGAGGAGTACGCCTACGCGGAGGCCGCGGCGGTCGCGACGGTGCTGCTCGGGTTCTCGTTCGTGCTGCTGGCCGCGATCAACTACCTCGAACGCCGGAGCAAGCGGTATGGCGGGTGAAGTGCAACCGGGGCGGCCGCGGCTGCAGTCCGACCCGTGGTACGTCCGCTACTTGCTCGTCGGGTTGACGCTCGGCATCGTCGGGCTGCTGATCGTCGTCCCGCTGGCCAGCGTGTTCGTGCAGGCGACCGCGAAGGGGCTGGGCGTTTACTGGACGAACCTGGTCGCCAACGCGGACACGCGACACGCGGTGTTCCTGACGCTCGTCGTCGCGCCGGTCGCGGTGGCGCTGAACGTGGTCGGCGGGGTGGCCGCGGCGTGGGCGATCGCGCGGTTCCGGTTCCCCGGTCGCGGACTGCTGGTCACGCTCATCGACCTGCCGTTCTCGGTTTCGCCGGTGGTGGCGGGGCTGGTGTTCGTACTCATCTTCGGGCTGCAAGCGCCGCTCGGCCTGTGGCTCCGCGACCACGGGTATCAGGTCATCTTCGCCGCGCCGGGGCTGGTGCTGGCGACTGCGTTCGTGACGTTCCCGTTCGTGGCGCGGGAACTCATCCCGGTGCTCGAAGCGGTCGGGCCGGAGGAGGAGCTGGCCGCCCGCAGCCTCGGCGCGAGCGGATGGCAACTGTTCTGGAAGATCACCGTCCCGAACATCAAGTGGGGCCTGCTGTACGGCGTCATCCTGTGCAACGCCCGGGCGATGGGCGAGTTCGGCGCGGTGTACGTGGTCAGCGGGCGCATTGAGGGCGAGACCGACACCATGCCCTTGCGCGTGCAGAAGCTGTGGGAGGGGGCGAACAACCCGGCCGCGTTCGCGCTCGCCTCGGTGCTGACGATGCTCGCCCTCGTCACCCTCGTGCTGAAGGTGCTGATTGAGCCGAAGGTGCGCGAGGAGCAGGCGGCGACCGAACCGCAGGTGAGCGAATAGCGGCCGAACCCACCCCCGGCCCCTCCCTGCAGGGAGGGGAGAAAATCACCGGCGCGCCGTCAACGTGTGCGAATTGTCAATGTCCTCCTCCCCTCCCTGCAGGGAGGGGCCGGGGGGTGGGTTCTTGCGGCCGCTTGCGGCGTCGCGGGGCGTGGGTTACAGTCGCGGTCGCCCATCCCACCCGTTCGGAGTTCACGCCATGCTGCCGCGCCGGTTCCTCTCCCCGCTGCTCGCGTTCGCGCTGGGCACCCTCGCCGCCCTGAGCGTGACGCACGCCCAGGACAAGAAGGACGAGAAGAAAGACGCCAAGAAGGACGAGAAGAAGGTCGAGCCGAAGAAGCTGCCCGAGCCGTCGATCCCGCCGACCGCGGCGAAGGTGGCCTACGGCCCGCACGAGCGGAACGTGCTCGACTTTTGGCAGGCCAAGTCCGACACCCCGACCCCGCTGGTCGTCTGCATCCACGGCGGCGGGTGGAACGGCGGCGACAAGAGCGGCTACTACAACCGCGTCAAGATGTACCTGGACAACGGCATCTCGATGGCGACCATCAACTACCGGCTGATTCCGCAGGCGAACGAGATGAAGGTCTCGCCGCCGGTGAAAGCGCCCCTCGAAGACGCCGCCCGCGCCGTACAGTTCCTCCGCTCGAAGGCGAAGGAGTGGAACATCGACAAAACGAAGATTGGTGCAACGGGCGGCTCGGCCGGCGGGTGCTCGTCGCTGTGGCTGGCGTTCCACGACGACATGGCCGACCCCAAGAGCGACGACCCGGTGAAGCGGGAGTCCACCCGGCTGTACTGCGCCGCCACCGACGGCGCGCAGGTGTCGCTCGACCCGAAGGTGACCCGCGAGTGGCTCCCGAACTACACCTACGGCGCGCACGCGTTCGGGCTGAAGTCGCTGGACGAGGTCGAGGCGCAGCGGGACAAGCTGAAGGACTGGATCAAAGAGTACTCGCCGATCTCGCACGTGACCAAGGACGACCCGCCGATCGGGCTGTACTACACCGGCACGAAGGGTGCGAAGGTGGGCGAAACTCACCCCGACCCGACGCACTCGCCGATTCTGGGGCTGATGCTGGCCGAGAAGCTGAAAGAGGTCGGCGTCGAGGTGACGTTCCACTCGAGCACGACGCCCAACGAGAAACTGCCGACCGCGCAGGCGTACCTGATCGACAAGCTGAAGAAGTGACCTTCCGAGTCATCGTGGCACAGGCTTTCCAGCCTGTGCGCCGTCAAGCTAAACGGCGCACAGGCTGGAAAGCCTGTGCCACGAACCTCCATCCCTCGACTACTCCTCCAAAAACTTCTTGAACTCGACCTGATAGCAGGTCGTGTTGCCGTTGCCGCAGAACAGGTACTTGCCGTCCGGGCTGAACGCCAGCGACTGCACCGGGCTGTCGAACTCGCGGGCCACCAGCGGCCGACCGCTCAGCACGTCCCAGCACCGCACCGTGCCGTCATCGCCGCCGCTCAGCAGGTAGCTGCCGGACGGATCGAAGCACACGCAGTTGATGTTCTGGGTGTGCCCGCCGAGCACGAACACCGTCGGCGGGTCTTCCGCGTCGGCGGCCACGTCCCACACGTACACCGCGTCGTCCAGCCCGGCCCCGGCGAGGTACTTGCCCTGCGGGTCGAACGCCAGCGACACCACACCCACGTCGATCGTGCCGAGCTTCTGCCTCGTGACCGAGTCCCAGATGCACACCGCGCCGTCCCGCTCGCCGGTGCTCATGTAGTCGATGCCGCCGCACGCCACCCACGTGCCGTTCGGGTGGACCGCGACCGCTTCCAGGGTGCAGGCGTCGGCCGCTTCCACGATGATGAAGTCCGGCTGCCCGGTGGCGCACGTCCACAGCCAGACGAGGCCGTCGGCCGGGCTGGTGTGGACGAGCGTCTTCGAGTCCGGGGTGAACGTCACGAACCCGACCGGCGGCTTGGTCGCTTCGAGCGACGCGGCCAGCACGCCGTCGGCCGCGTTCCACAGTTGGGTGAAGTAGTCGGTGCCGCCGACGCCAAGCCACTTGCCGTCCGGCGACGCGGCGACCGAGTACGCCGGGCACAGGTTCGTCGGCGCGACCTCGTCGCCGGTGTCGATGTCCCACACGCGGACTTTGGCCGCGCCCGAACTGGCAAGCCGAAGCGGGGCCGCGGCCCCGCCGTCCGGCCGGGAGCCGGCGAGGACTGCGATGGTGTGCCGGCCCTTCGGGTTCGGCCCGGCCAGCAGTTTGCCGTCGCGCACGTCCCACACATGAACGACGCGGTCGGTGCCGGCGCTGGCGAGCTTCGTCCCGTCGTGGCTGAACGCGAGGCACTTGACCTCGTCGCTGTGCCCGCGCAGAACCGGGCCGCGGGTGGCGCCCTCGGCGTCGAGCCACAGGTGAATGTCGTTGTCCGAGTCGGCGCAGGCCAGATACTTGCCGTCCGGAGAGTACGCGACGACTGTGACTTGCTCCGCGTGGCTGTTGAGCAGCATCAGCGGGTCCGGGTGCGTCGGCCGCCAGACGCGGGCGGAGGTGTCCCACCCGGCGGAGATCAGCAGCCGCGAGTCCGGCGACCACGCCAGCGACGGGATGCGGTCGGTGTGGCTGGCCAGTTCGGCCGTCAGCCGGTGCGTGTCGGCGTCCCACACGCGAACGATGCGGTCCTCGCCGGCGGTGGCGACGAACTTGCCGTCCGGGCTGAAGGCGATCGCCGACACCTCGCGGCGGACCGGCGCGCCGGGGTGGGTCTGGATCTCGCCGACGAACTTCCGCGCCGCGACGTCCACGAACCGCACCCGGCCGTCGCCGTGCCCGGCGGCGACGGTGCGGCCGTCCGGGCTGAACGCCAACGCGGTGATCCACGCCTGCTGGTCTTCCGGTTGTTCGATCCGGCCGAGCAGTTGCCCGGTGGGCACGTCCCAGAGGATGAGGTCGTCGTTACCGCTGGCCAGGACGTTGGCGGCCGGGGAGAAGCACCAGAGCGTTTCGAGGTCGCTGAGGAAGTGCCGGGCGAGCAACCGGCCGTCGGCGGCCCAGTGGCGGAGCAGCCCGGCCTCGTCGATCGAGTACAGGGTGCCGTCGGCGGCGAAGGCGACCGCGGCGATGTCGCCGTCGGTGTGGAACCGCGGCTCGCCGAACACCCGCGTGACGAGCGGGGACGGGCGGACCGGGACCGTGTCGTCGCTGTGTGGGTGTGTCACGGGGGTAGACATAGCGGCCCTTGTTCATTCCGGGGAGCGCCGGGTCAGGGGAGGCGCGCACCCAGTGAATCGAGTGTAGAACAGCGTTTCGTCCGGGGCGAGAAAAAGAAACGCGACCGCCGGAAAATCCGTTCCAGTATGAATAATTGCTCCGACCTGAATTATTGTCACGAATGAACCTTGCGGCCGCAAGCGAAGAAGGTGAGAATTGCCAGTAAGCGGAGGTCGGGTTATGGAAACGGCACTCGTTTGCGGCGCGGTGGTCGCGGTGGTAGTCGTCGTTTGTGTGGCCGAGTGGCGAGCACATCGCCGGTTTCGCGAGCGGTTCCCACCGATCTCGGACGCGGAGTTCTTGGCTCGGTGCAAGCCGGATACCAATCCCGTAGTCGCGCTCAAGGTTCGGCGGATTATCGCGGACGCGCTGAGCATCGAACACGAACGCGTGCATCCCGACGCGCGCCTCCTTGCCGATCTCGACCGCTGTTAGCGAGGGGCCATTCGACGGAGGGTAAACCCATGGGGACCGTGGTCGTCTGTGTCGCAGTCTTCGTCGTCGCCGTGGTGCTCGGCGTCGTGTTCGTACGCGGTGGGCAGGCTGCGTTCAACGAGCGGTTCCCGCCGATCTCGGACGCGGAGTTCTTGGCGAAGTGCAAGCCCGGCACGAACCCCGAGGTCGCACTGAAGGTGCGGCGGATGGTCGCCGAGTACTTTGCCGTCGCCTACGACCGCGTCGCCCCGGAAATGACCTTCATTGAGGACATCGGGGCCGACTGAAGCCGGCCGGTCGGTGGGGCCTCCGGGCTTTTTTCACACCTTGTCATCTGGTCACCCGGCGGTACACTGCATAAATCCTGTAAAAGTGTGTGTAACTAACGTCGTTTCGTAACCGATTGGCAGGAGTGCGACGCGGCGGAGTCAGTGGAGAGGTAGCCGGACGATGTCGATCACGAAGGAAGAGAAGTCCGAACTCATCACGCAGTTCCGCCGGGACAACGCGGACACCGGGTCGCCCGAAGTGCAAATCGCACTGCTCACGAAGCGGATCAACTCCCTCACCGAGCACATGCGGGCGCACAAGAAGGACTTCTCCAGCCGGCGCGGGCTGCTCAAGCTGGTCAGCCAGCGCGCCGACCTGCTCAAGTACCTCCGCCAGACCGATCGCGAGAAGTACCTCTCGGTCATTGGCAAACTCGGACTCCGCAAGTAATCCGCTGCGGATTTGAGATCGCAGATTTCTGATTGCAGATTTGAAGGCGACGGACGCCGCCGGCTTGGCGGGCTTTCTTCAAATCTGCAATCAGAAATCGACAATCTCAAATTATGACGCTCCTGCCGGCATAACGGAAAGGGTCAACTCCGTGCCGGTCCATCCCGCTCGCGTCGAGTGTCAACTCGGCGGCCGTACGCTCGTTCTCGAAACCGGGAAGTTCGCTAAACAGGCCCACGGGGCCGTTCTCGTCACCTACGGCGAGACGTCGGTCCTGTGCGCCGCGGTCGAGGGGACACCGATCCCCGGCCGCGACTTCTTCCCATTACAAGTGGAGTACCGCGAGCGGACCTACGCCGCGGGCAAATTCCCCGGCGGGTTCATCAAGCGCGAAACCCGCCCGAGTACCAAGGAAACGCTCACCTCCCGCCTGATCGACCGCCCGTCGCGCCCGCTGTTCCCCGCGGATTACTTCAACGAAGTTCAGATCCACGCCACCGTCTTCTCTTCTGACAAGGAGAACGACGGCGACATGCTCGCTCTGATTGGCGCGAGTGCCGCGCTGCACGTCTCCCACATCCCGTTCCTGAAGCCATACGGCGGCGTGCGGTTGGGCCGGGTGAACGGTCAGATCGTCGTCCTGCCGACTTCGACCGAGATGGAGGAGTCCGACCTCGACCTCGTCGTCGCGGCGACGAAGGACGCGGTGTGCATGATCGAGGGGTTCGCCCGCGAGATGCCGGAAGCCGAGATGGCCGACGCGATCATGGAGGCGCACCGGCAGTGCGCCACCATCATCGACGCCATCGACCGGCTCCGCACCGAGAGCGGGCAGGGGCCGAAGGACCTGCCGCCGGCCGTCCCGGACAACCCGCTCGCGCAGGAACTGTACGAGAAGTATGGCAAGGAGTACCGCGAGAAGTACCTGACGAAGGGGAAGAAGGAGCGGAACGCGACGCTCGACGAGTTCAAGAGCGAGATCAAGAAGGTGTACCTGCCGGAGGGCGAGACCGCGCCGAAGTACACCGCCGGGCAGTTGAGCGCGGCGCTCGGCGCGCTCCGCGAGCGCATCTTCCGCGAGATCACCCTGAGCGGCACCCGCATCGACGGCCGCGCGCCGAAGGAGCTGCGGCACGTCGGGGCGGAGGTCGCGGTGCTGCCGCGGACGCACGGCACCGCCCTCTTCCAGCGCGGCGAGACGCAGGCGCTGGTCGTCGCCACGCTCGGCACCGTCGCCGACGAGCAGAAGGTGGACGGGTTGCAGGACGAGTACAGCAAAAAGTTCTTCCTGGATTACAACTTCCCGCCGTACTCGGTGGGCGAGTGCAAGCCGATCCGCGCCCCGGGCCGCCGCGAGATCGGTCACGGGATGCTCGCCGAGCGGTCGCTGAAGGCCGTCATCCCGCCCCCGACGCGGTTCCCGTACACGATTCGCCTCGTGTCCGAGATTCTGGAATCGAACGGCTCGTCGAGCATGGCGAGCGTGTGCGGCGGAACGCTGGCGCTGATGGACGCGGGCGTGCCGATCAAGCGCCCGGTCGCCGGCATCTCGGTCGGCCTGGTCATGGACAAGCAGGATTTCACCCTGCTGACCGACATCCAGGGGGACGAGGACCACTACGGCGACATGGACTTCAAGGTGGCGGGCACGCAGAAGGGCGTGACCGGCATCCAGCTCGACATCAAGGTGGACGGGATCAACGAGGCGATCGTCCGCGGCGCGCTGGAGCAGGCGAAGGAGGCCCGGCTGCAGATCCTGAAGACGATGCTGACCGCCCTGCCGGCCCCGCGGAAGGACATCAGCGGGTACGCGCCGCGGCTGATCCAACTGAAGATCAACCCGGAGTTCATCGGCAAGCTGATCGGCCCGGGCGGGAAGATGATCCGGGCCATTCAGGAGGAGACCGGGGCGAAGATCGACATCGAGGATGACGGCACGGTGTCGATCGCCTCGTCCGACGCGGCCGGGGTGGAAGCGGCGCGGAAGATGGTCGAGGGTCTGACCGCCGACGTGAAGATCGGCGCGGTGTACACCGGCACGGTGGTGAAACTGAAGGAGTTCGGCGCGTTCATGGAAATCGCCCCGGGCCGCGAGGGGCTGTGCCACGTGTCGGAACTCGATGCCGCCTACGTGCAACGACCGGAGGACGTGGTGCAGGTGGGGGACAAGGTCGAGGTGAAGGTGATCGCGATCGACGACCAGGGTCGCGTGAAGCTGTCGCGGAAGGCGCTCTTGGCCCCGGCCGACGAGAACGGCAGCGGTGGGGGCGGGGGCGGTGGCGGCGACCGCGGCGGGGATCGCGGCGAGCGGCGTGAGGGCGGGGGCGGCGGGGGCGGCCGGGGCCGCAACGGCGGGGGTGGCGGGGGCGGCTTCCGCGACCGGGACCGCGGCGGCCGCCGCGACCGCGACTGAGTGACGCACGACGGGAGGCTTCGGCCTCCCGTTTTCGCCGACGGGAGGTGCGCGATGGCCGTAATACCGGTGGCGAAGGCACTGTACCTGTGCGAGGAAGTGGACGACGAGAGCGGTGCAATCAACTTGTACGCGCTCCTCGATTTCCTTCGCCCTCGGACGTACCCGCACACGCAACCCGCGTTCGTTTGCTTCGCTCAACTCCGCGGCGGGTTGGGCGAAGTCGCGACTTACGTCGATATTCGACGGGCCTACGACTCGCGACTGATTCGCACAACCGACGTGCTGCGACTTCGCTTTCCGAACCGCGACCAACTGATTTATCTCACGGTCAATATCGAGGGATGCGTTTTCGAGGAACCCGGGCTGTACCTGGTCGAACTGTAATGCGATAATACCTGGGTGGCGGACACGACGTTGAGACTACACGACGTCGAGCAATGAGCGACGAGACACCAAGAAAGACGCGCCAGCGATCACCTTTCACCGGGAGTAGCGCGATCTTGTACGAATTCACCGACCGCGGCGCTCCGCTCGACGAGACACGCGAGCGGAAGGGCCGTCCGGAGCGCAGCCCGTCGCTCCCGCCGCTCGACGAGCCGAAGGCGGGCGACGAGCAACCGCCCTCCTCGTGAGCCGTTACCGCGAGCCGGCCGGGCGGACCGGCTCGTCCTTCTTGGTCGGCAGGTCCGGGGACGGTGGGGCGTTCAGCGGCGGCGAGTCCGGGTTCTCCAGATCGACGTTCCCCAACCGCACCACCGCCAAGAGCGTTCCGCGGCCGGACGCCGCCGCGACCGCGTCGCCCGTCGCGCTCAACCGCACCGACGACACTTCTTCGACCGCGCTCGGCGTGCCGTCGCTCGTCGCCGGCAGGTACACCGCCTTCACGATCAACCGCCCCTCGACCGCCGCGGCCAGTTCCGTCTCGGTGAACGTCAGCGGGATGGCGTTGTGGGCCAGGAACGCACGCACACGTTCCGACGGGGCCGACACGTCGAGCGTCGGGTAGAACTTCGCGTCCGGGTACTTCGTCATGCCCGTCAGCCGCAACCGGTAGAGCTGCCCCTGAACGAAGTTGTACGCGGCCGGCGCGGCGAGGTCGCGGTCGTGGAAGGTCGAGCCGATCAGCCACGACACCTTCATCCCGGCCGGGCCGCCGAACTTCACCGCGGTCCGCCCCGGCGGCAGCTTCGGCTTCGGCTCCTCGACCGGCTTGACGACCGGCACGATCGCGGGCGCGACGCCCACCTCCGGCGGCATTGGAGGAGCGGCTGAGGCGGTGGGAACTGCCGGAAATACGGGACCGGTCGGAACGGGAAGCGGTGTCGTGTAGATTTCCTGCGGGGGCACTGCCGGTGAGGGCGTCGGCGTGCCGGGCAGTGGCGGCAACGCCGGGTGCGCCGCCGGCGGGTTAGCAACGGTTTCGGGCGACGGCGGCATCAGCCACAGCGCGACCGCGACGACCGCGGCACCGACACCCAACCCGGCCACGAACAGTTTCGCCACCTGCATGTCACACCTCCCGCGAGTTCGCGTCGCGCGGAAGGTAAGGCGAATCTCGCCCCGCGGTCAAGGCGACTCGCGACGCCGCCAGCGGCGGGACGGCATGGGGCGGCTACTTCGCCTTCTTCTTGCCCTCCACCTCGAAGTAGTGGCCGACGTTGGCGAGCAGCAGCGCCCACAGGTCCGGTTCGGAAGCCACCTCGCCGCCCAGCCACAGCCCGCCCATCTCGTCGGTGCTGTTCTCGCCGTTCAGCACCCGCTTCGGCGGAGAGTTCGGGTTCCGCGGGTTCCTGTCGGTGTTGTCGAACACCCACTCGGTTCGGATCACCGTCCCCTTCGGCAGCGTCACCGGCTTCTGGTAGAGGTAAGTGTCCTGCCAGTTGAAGTCCCAGTCGCCGATCTTCAAGAGCTTGACCGTTTCGCCGTTCGGCAACTCGGCCCACGCGGTCACCTTTTTGCCGATGAGGTGCATGTGTGCCCATACGCTCGACACTTTCAGGTCGCACGGCAGCACGAACTTGTCCTTGCACACATAGTTGCCGTCGCCCGGCGGGATGTCGATGTCGAGTGCGCCCAACAAGACGCCGAGCATGTGCTTGGTCGGCTTGTCCTTCGTCAAATACAGGCCGACTTCGGTGAGGTCGTCTTCCGGCTTGCCGGTCGGGTGGTAATGCATCTGGAGGACGAAGTCGGTGCCCTTCTTGATGGTGATGGCCGCGCCCGGGTCGAACGGCCGCGGGGTCTGGCCGGGGACGAACCCGGGCGTGAACCCGGCCGGCACGAATCCCGGTCCGCCGAACCCGACGTACCCGCCGGTCTTCGGGTCGGCCTTCTTCCGCGCCGCGCCGCTCGAATCGAGCAACCCGACGGCGTGGTGCGCGACCTTCAGGTTGCCCGGCCGCACCTCCACCGCCCGGACGTAGATTTCCGACTTGATTTCAAGCGGGAAGACGAAGTGCATGTAGACGTCGCGGCCCTCCGCGGGCACGGTGAATGCCTTCGGCATCTTCAGAATGATGTCCGGTTTGCCGATCTGCCAGCCGTCTGTAAACACCGGCACTTTGGGAACGTCCTTCGGGTCGCCTTCCGGCGCGCCGGCGTCGGCCCACGCCTTTAGAGTCGCGACTTGAGCGGCGGTGAGGATGCGGCTGTCGCGGAACTCGCCGTGCCCCGCTTCCGGCTTCCACGGGGGCATGGTTTTGTCGGCGGTCACTTGCGCGACGAGGCGCGCCCGCTTCTTGACTTCCGCGTAGGTGGTGAGCGGGAACGGCCCGATCGCCCCGGGACGGTGACAGGTGGTGCAGTTGGCGTAAACGATTGGCGCGACGTCTTTTGCGAACGTCGGCGCTTCAGACGCACGGCTAATCGGCGCGAGCAAGAGCGCGCACGCGGGCGCGAGCAGGAACCGCATGGGAACCTCCACGGCTTCGGATTCGGGTTGTGGTCAGTCGTCGATGGGGCAGCCGACGGCCGGCGGCCACGGCTTCGGAACGGGTTTGTCGGCCAGCACCGCGGTGAGGGCGTCGCGGAGGTCGAACGCGGTCGGGTTCTCGCGCCGCTTGCCGCCGGCCTTCGGGTAGCGGTCGTCGATGCGGCCGCGGTACAGCACCTCGCATGTCGGCGACAGCATCACCGCTTCCGGGGTGGTCGTCGCGCCCACGCGCTTCGCCAACTTCAAATCGGAATCGAGGATCGCGACACCCGGCAGGGCGTACTCCTTCGCGTGCCGGCGGGCCGCGTCCGGCTTCGCATCGGGCAGCGGATACACGACCGCGAACGTGACTCCTTTCGGCTCATATTCCCTGGCAATCCGGGCGATTTCGGGCGCGTATCCGTTGGCGAGCGGGCAGTCGAGGCCGACGAAAACCAGGCACAGCGCCTGCGCGGGCTTCTCCGGCGGCCACACGAACGCCGACCCGTCGAGCGCCGACGCGCGGAGCGGGGCCGGGCGCGGCGCGGGTGCGACCGCGAGCCGACCTACCCCCCCGGCCCCCCTCCCTGAAGGGAAGGGGGAGAAGAACCTCGGCGAAACGAAAACGTCGAACGGCGCGCAGGAGGCGACACGCGCCGTCACCCCCTTCCCTTCAGGGAGGGGGGCCGGGGGGGTAGGTCCGCCGAGCGACACGATCAACATCACCGCGAGCATCGTCGTGCCCTCCGCCTTCGCCTCATGTACCTCGCTCGGTTGCGGCCGGTTTCACCGTAACCTCTCGGCCCCGCGCCCTTGCCGCACCTCAAATGTCGCGCGGACGACCGCAACCGCGCCGCTTTCATTCGCGTCACGAGAATCCAAATTGGCATCTGCGGCGAAATGTCTCACGGCCCGGAGCGAATCAGAAGATAAGCACACCCAACCGGGACTGCCCATGTCGATCCGACCGCAACCCCCCGATACGCTCTCCGAAAAGCTCCTTCATTATTGGTGCATCGCCGCGCTCGTCTTCGTCTGGCTCGTGATCGGCGGCGTGTACGCGATCGTGGCAAATATCGAGGGCAACGCCGCACTTCCGGTGAAACTTCTCGGGGTGGTAGTCTGTGGGGTTACCGTCCTCGGCGGGTTGCACATGTCGGCTCTGGCGCTCTTCGCCCCGTTTTCGACCCGGGCCGCGGAACGAGTCGATAAGGTGTTCCCGCCCGACGAAAAGCCCCAACGCGCTCCGCACCCGTCGCCCGATCCGGTGGCGGCCGGCGAACTCACGCGGGCGAGGGCACTCCACAATCGTGGTGTTCGCGTCGGCCTGATCGGCGTCGCCGGGGTGCTGTTGTGCTCGCTCGGGGCGAACGCGGGCGGGGTCGTACTCGCGCTGAGTGTGATGGGCGGGTTGCTGAGCCTCGTGATCGCACTGCTCGGCATCGGCATGTACGGGATGTCGCGCGGCCGGACGTTCCGCCGCGGTTCTCCGAAGCCTGCGCCCCTCGCAGCGGAAGCCCGGTCCCTCGCACACAGCGAGTAACCGGGCCGACATCGCCTGACGGCGAAGCCCGCGAGCGCCCTCAACCGCTCGCGGGCTTCGCCGCTTTACCGTAACCTCTCGGCCCCGCGCCCTTGCCGCGTTTCGCGTCGCGCCTTAACCGTGTAGCAGACAGGCACACGCACAGCGGACGCAGCCATGATCGAGGTCAAACACCTCACCAAGTATTACGGCGAATACCCGGCCGTGCGGGACGTGTCGTTCTCCGTCGAGAAGGGGCAGGTCGTCGGCTTCCTCGGCCCCAACGGGGCGGGCAAATCGACCACCATGCGCATCCTCGCCGGGTTCCTCACCGCCAGCTCCGGCCAGGCCACCATCGCCGGCAAGGACGTGTTCTGGGACCCGATCGCCGCCCGCCAGCAGATCGGCTACATGCCCGAATCCTGCCCGCTCTACACCGAAATGCGGGTGGACGAGTACCTGTGGTTCCGCGGCGGCCTCAAGGGGCTGACCCGCTCCGAGCGGAAGAAGGCCCTCGCCCGCGTGACCGAGCGCTGCTGGCTGACCGACGTGCGGCGGCAGATCATCGGCACGCTGTCGAAGGGCTACCGGCAGCGGGTCGGACTGGCCGACGCGCTCCTGGCGAACCCGCCGGTGCTCATCCTCGACGAGCCGACCGCCGGCCTCGACCCGACGCAGATCCGCGAGACCCGCAAGCTGATCGGCGAACTCGCCCGCGAGCACACGATGCTCCTGTCCACGCACATCCTGAGCGAAGTGGAAGCGACGTGCGGGTGGGTGATCGTCATCAACCAGGGGCAGAAGGCGGCCGACGGTTCGCTGGAGGCGGTGCGGCTACAGAACAAGAGCCGGACGCTCGAAGACGCGTTCGCGAAGCTGACCGGAGGGGACAACTGATGCGCGCGACGATGTCACTCATCCGCCGCGAGCTGTTCGCGTACTTCACCGGCCCGATCGGCTACGTCGCACTGTTCGCGTTCCTGGTGCTCAACGGGCTGCTGTTCGGGCTGGTGGTCGGGCTGCTGACCGAGAAGGGGCCGCGGGGCGTCGAGTACCCGATGCAGGTTATGCTCGGCGGCGCCGAGAACCCGCCGGCGGCGCTGGTCGCCGGGGTGCTGTTCTGGGGGCTGTTCCCGGCCGTCACCGGCATCATCACGTCGCGGCTGATCGCCGAGGAGCGCGGCAGCGGCACGCTCGAATCGCTGCTCACCGCCCCGATCCGCGACTGGCAGGTCGTTCTGGCGAAGTTTATCGCGTGCTTCGGGTTCTACCTGCTGCTGTGGGCGACCACGCTGGTTTATGTGCCGATCCTGGCCGACCTCCGCGCCGAGTGGCAAGGGAACTTCAGCCCCTACGCCGCGATGTTGACCGTCGGCGTGGTGCTGGTGGCGATCGCGAAGCTCGGCTTCCTCTTCGAGCTGAACGGCTGGCTGGTGATCCTGCTCGGGCTGATCGGCGTGTCGCTGGCGGTCGAGGGCGGCTACCTGCACGCGGGCGAGGAGCGGCACCTGGTCCACATCACCGCCGGCATCGACCCGCGACCGGTGGTGACGTCGTACCTCGGCGTGGTGCTGGCCGGGGCGATGTTCCTGGCGGTCGGGCTGCTCGTTTCGAGCTGGGTGAAGAGCCAACTGGTGGCGTGGATGCTGTCGCTGCTGATCGGGCTGGGGTTCGTGCTGCCGGCGATGCTGCGGTGGCAGTTCGACAGCGGGTCGGCGGTGTACCCGCTGGTGTACTACGTGAGCGTGCCCGAGCACTTCCGCCGCGACTTCACCCGCGGCGTGATCGACACCCGGCCGCTCGTGCTGTACGTCACGGTCACGCTGTGCTGCCTGTATCTGACCGTCCGCTCGCTCGAAGCGCGCCGGCTGCGGTAATGCCCGGTCTCGACTGACAACTGACCACTGACAACTGACGACTTCTCATGGACACACGCCAGCGAACGACCTGGGGCAACCGCTTCCGCTTCCTGACCCGCGCCGCCGGGCTGACCGGGGCGGCGTGCGCGGCCGTCGGGGCGGCGCTCTGCGCGGCGACCCTACCCACCATCGACCTCGGCGCGGCCGAGGGGTGGAAGGCGCTGCCGGACGTGCTCCGCGCCGCGTCCGAAGGGGCCAACGGCGAACTCGCGCAGGTCGGCGCGTACCTGATCGCCGGCGGGCTGATCGCGGTCGCCGTGGCGCTGGTCGTGGAACTGCTCGGCGCGCTGTTCCTGGGCGTCGGCCGGCGGACCGCGGCCGGGACGACCGCCACCGTCGGCATCGCCGCCGCGGTCGCGCTGCTGGTCATCGTCAACGTCTACTCGTTCACCCACCACGCCCGCTACGACGTCACCCGCGACCGGCGGTTCACCCTGCCACCCGAAATTGCCGCCGAACTCGGCAAACTCCGCGGGGCCGCGCCGACGACCATCGTCGTGCTGCAAGCGCACAACACCTTCGGCACGCTGTCCGCGAAGCGCGACAGCTTCACCTCCGCGGCCGAGCGGCAGGTGACCGAGAAGGTGCTCGACCTCGTCGACCAGTTCCGCGCGTTCGGGCCGCAGTTCCGCGTCGTCGTGCTCGACACGGAGGCGTTCGGGTACGAGTCCGACCTCGCGGCGCTGACGGCCGGCGCCCCGGAGCTGAAGTCCGCGATCGACACGGCCGGCGAGAACAGCATCTTCTTCCACGCCAACCGGCGGGTGCAGCGGCTGGGGTTCAACGAGTTCATGCAGCTCGACAAGACCGCCAGCCGGGAGGCCGACGACGGCCGCGGCAACCTCGTGCTCGTCCCGCAGGGGACCGACCGGTTCGCGCGGCGCATCCTGGCGGTGCAGGAGCGGCGGCCGAAGGTCGCGGTGTGCGTCGTCCACGAGGCGCTGAGCACCGCCCGCGGCGACGGGTGGCGCGCCCGGTACACGATGGCCGGGCTGCGCAAGACCCTCACCGACGCCGGGTTCGACGTCACCGACATCGTGCTGAAGAAGGGGTGGGGGCAACCCGGCGGGCTGAAGGCGGCGGCCGACACCCGCGAGGAAAGCACACTCGAGCGCCTGGAGGTGGAGGAGCGCGACGCCAGCGCCGAGCGGGCCGACGCGGCGGCCGTGAAGGCGCGGCTGGACGAGGTCCGCGACGCGGTCGCCCGGCTCAAGGGGCAGCCGTGGCCGCGGCGGCGGGACTTCTACGCCCCGCTGCTCCGGGCGGTGCCGGCCGAGGCGCAGGAGCCGCAAATCCTGGCGCTGATCGACCGCCAGAGCCGCCGGGCCGACGAGGCGCTGAAGGAGGCCACCGACGCGCACGAGGAGGCCGCCCGCAAGCTGGCCGCGGCGTTGAAGGACGAGCGGCCGATCCAGGACCGCCGCACCACCGACGTCAACGCCAAGTTCGCCAAACAACTCGCGGATGTGGACCTGCTGATCGTGCCGCGGTTCACCACCGAGGACGCGATGGAGGGGCCGGAGGTCGAGGCGTCGATCCACGCCCTCAACCGCGATCAGGTGCGCGTCGCCAAGAACTTCATGAAGAGCGGCAAGCCGGTGCTGGCGTGCCTCGGGCCGATCACCACCCAGGTGACCCCGCGGCCGAACGAGTCCGCCGAAGACTTCGACCGGCGGCTCGCCACCGAGATCGGCGCCGGGTCGGACGAGTTCGAGAGGCTGCTCGCGGAGCGCGGCGTCGAACTCGGCAACTCGATGGTGCTGTTCGCCGGCGAGACGAAGGCGCTGGCCCCGGACCAGTTCGGCAGCAGCCCGTCGGAGATTCCGCCGATCGTGCTGCCCGACAGCCCGCTCGTCGGCCTGAAGCCGAACCCGATCGCCGAGGCCGTGCGGCTGACCGGGCGCACCGCCGAGCGCGAACTCGACCTCCGCCTCCGGGCGGTCCGGCCGCTCGGGCTTGCTCAGGGGTGGCAGGCGAAGCAGCCCTTCGCTACCGAGATTGCGTTCACGATCGGCGGCGCGGGAAGCTGGAACGAGTTGCAGCCGTTCCCGCGGATCGGCCGCCGCCCGGACGGGACGCGGGCGGTCGTGTACAAGCCGAAGTTCGAGGAGGTGTCGCCGGACGACCCGCGGAAGGGCACCCGCGACGAGGAGCGGCGCGGGCCGTTCGCCGTCGGCGTCGCGGTCGAGAACAAAATCCCCGCGGCGTGGGTGGCCCCGGACTACGAGCGGCAGCAGGCGGTCGCGGCGGTGCTGTCGCCGCTCGACGGCGTGTTCGCCGCGTTGCTCACCGTCGCGGCGGGCGTGGTCGAGCGGCCGACGCAGCGGACGGTGGTGTTCGGCAGCGGCGGGGTGTTCACCGGCAAGGAGCTATCGCCGGCACAGGAGAAGTTGCTGCTGCACAGCGTCAACTGGCTGACGCAGCGGGCCGACCGGCTGCCGAAGGGCGCGGCCGACGACAACCCGGAGTGGCGGTACCCGCGGGTGGCGCTGTCCGACCGCGACCGCTTCCTCTGGCGGCTCGGCGCGCTGGGCGGGCTGCCGCTGCTGGTCGCCTACGCCGGCCTGCTGGTCATGATGCGCCGCCGCACGCGGTGACTCTCTTCTGTAGCCGGCCTCTGTGAGGCCGGTGGTAGACGTGCCGTATCGCTCCGGCCTCACAGAGGCCGGCTACAGAAAACGCGCGACACGAGACGACAGGTACACCGCGATGAACTGGAAATCGACGCTCGCGCTGGTCGCCCTCGCCGCGGGGGCCGGCGCGTGGCTGTGGAAGGGCGACGAGTGGGTGCCCCAGACCGCCCCCAAGACCGCGCCCGCCGACCCGCCAACGCTGACGGCGCTCGAAGGCGACTTCAGCCCGAAGGCGGTCACGCGCATCGAGATCGCGCCCGCCGACGGCGACCCGTTCCGCTTCGACCGCACCCCGGCCGGGTGGACGCAGCCGGGCGGGTGGCCGCTGCTCGCGGTCGCGGTCGAGGAACTGGCCGACGCGGTCGGCAACCTCCGTACCCGCTTCCGGCCGATTCCCGTCACCGAAACGGACCTCGACAAGTACGGCCTTGCGGAGGCGCAGAAGCCGCTCGCGGTCACAGTGTCGGTCGGCGCGAAGAAGTACGCGCTCAAGTTCGGTGAGGCCGCGCCCGTCGCGGGCGAGTCGCCGTTCACCCGGCCGGCGTACGTCCGCGTCGGCGAAGCGAACGAGGTGCTCAAACTCGGCCCGGACGTGCTTCCGGTCCTGCGCCGCAGCGCCGACGCGTACCGCCGCCGGCAACTGTTCCCGGACGTCGAGCGGGTCAAGGTCGCTGGCGTCGCGCCCCCGCCGGTGCAGCCCGGCGCGCCGCCCGAGCCGCCGACCCCCGTTCCGCTCGTCCTGCCTGGCGCGGGCGTCGTCGAAATCCGCGTCGCGGCGAAAAGCCCGAAGGCGGAACCGACGTCGTGGTCCGCGTCCGGGTCGTTCACCCTCACGCGGATCGCCCCGACCCCGCCGCCGACCATCACCGAGGCGAACGCCGAGGCGACCATCCAGCCCGACCGGCTCGCCGACGCGTGGGCGCTCGACAAGCCCGTCCGCGACCGCGCCGACCCGGCCGCGCTACAGCGGGTGCTGGCCGCGGTGCCGGACCTGTGGGCCGAGCGGTTCGTGCCGGCCGCGGAGGCGTCGTTCGCCCTCGACCACCCGTTCGCGGTCGCGCAACTGCTGCCGATTCCGCTGGAACCGCTCCCCGCGGCGCTGCTGCGGCTTTACCCGGACGCCGCGGTGCTGTCGCCGCTGCACACGAGGATTCCGGCGGAGACCCGCACGCGGCTCGACAGGGCCGAGCAGTCGGTGAGCGTGACCGGGACCGACGGAAAGCCGGTGACGGTGAAGTTCGGCGGGCTAACGGTTACTGCGCGCGAGGAGGCCGAGAGCGGGCCGGGCGCGGGCACGCGGGTCGTCACCACCGCGTACCGCTACGCGCAGGTGGAAGGCAACCCGCAGGTGTTCACCGTCCCGGCCGACAAGGTTTCGCCGTTGTTCGCCAGGGCGGGCGATCTGGCCGAGTCCCGCGTCGCGCGGTTCAACGCCGACGAGGTGCGGTCGGTCGCGGTGTCGCAGCCGGGCAAGCCGCCGCTCGTGCTCACCTTTGAGAAGGGCGACCGCAGCAAGGCGGCGAAGGCCGAGCAGCGCGAGGACCGCTGGTACATCCAGCAGCAGCCGAACCCGTTTCTGGCCGACGCCGACCGCGTCCGCGAGTTCGTGTCGCGGCTCGCCGGGTTCAGCGGCGACCCGGCTACCGATCTGTATGACGCCGACCTACAGGCCCGCGGCCTCGACCCGAAGGAGTGCGTCACGATCACGGTGACGGTGCGCGAGCGGCGGCCGGAGAAGGCGCCCGACGCGCCGGCCCGCGAGTACAAGTTCCTGATCGGCAAGCCCGATCTCGGCGCGGGCACGCTGCCGGTGCAACTCGCCGGCTGGCCGCGGGTCACGCTGCTCTCCGATCGCGTCGGCCAACAGCCGACCGGGTGGCTGTCGCCGCTGCTGTTCCCCGAGCGGCTGGAGCCGGTGCTGCGGCGCGAGGCGATCGCGTACCGCAACCGCATGCTGTTCGACACGTCGGACCTCGTCGGCGTTGCGGTCGAGGGCGAGGGCGGGTTCGCGCTGAAGCAGGAGAAGGCCGCCGACGGGACGAGCGCGTGGAAGCTGACCGCGCCGCTCGCGACCGACGCCGACCCGACCGCCGCCGCCGGGCTGACGAGCCAACTCGCCACGCTCCAGGCGACGGAGTTCATCTCGGCCGGCGCGAACCCGGCCGAGTTCGGACTCGACAAGCCGAAGGTGACCGCGAATCTGACGTTCGGCAACGGCCGCACCTACAAGCTGGAAGTGGGCGCGCCGCGCCCGGGCAAGCCGGAGGTGTTCGCCCGGCTCTTCGGCGGGGCCGTCTTCGGATTGCCGACGGCCACGACCGACCAACTCGCGTCCGGCGCGCTGAAGCTGCTCCCGCTCAGCGTGTGGAACGTGCCGCTCGACCGCATCACCGCCCTCGAAGTGACGCAAGGCGACAAGCCGGCGCTCGCGCTGGCGAAGGACGGCACCAACTGGAAGCTGACCGCCCCGTTCACCGCGGCGGTGAACTTCCTCGACGCGCAGCCGACGGTCGCCGGGCTGGCCGCGCTGCCGGCCGCCAAGTACGAGGCGCTGAGCGTCGCTGACGCGGCCAAGTACGGGTTCGATAAGCCGTTCGCGACGGTCAAACTCAGCTACACCGAGAAGGGCAGCGACGGCGACCGCCCGGTGACGAAGGCGGTGGTCATCGGTGCCCCCGCAGGCGGCGGGCCGGACCGCTTCGCCAAGCTCGACGCCCCGAACGCCCCGGTGTTCGTGCTGCCGGCCGCGTACCTCGCCGCGGTCGAAACCAAGCCGCTCGCGCTGCTCGACCGCAACCTGTTGGCGCTCGACCCGTCGAAGATTGCGAAGATCGCGCTCAGCGGCGACAAGCCCGAGAACGCGGTCACGCTCGTGAAGGACGACAAGGGCGTCTGGAAGGCCGAAGGGGCGGCGTTCACCGTTGACGCACTGGTGGTCGGGCAGGTGGTGAACACGTTCGCCCCGCTGCCGGTCGAGCGGCTCGAAGCCTACGGCGACGCGGTCAAATGGGCCGAGTACGGCCTCGACAAGCCGGAATCGACCGTCACCGTGACGCTGAGCGGCGACAAGCCGGTGACGCACACGGTTCGACTCGGGAAGGCCGCCCCGCTCGGCGGCCGGTTCGCCCGCGTGGACGACGGCAAGGCGGTCGGCGTGCTGCGGCTCGACGCGGTGCAGGCGCTGGCCCGCACCCGGCTCGATTTCGCCGACCGCGCGCTGCTGTCGTTCAAGGCGGAAGAACTGGTCGCGCTCGCGCGGACGAAGGGCAAGGACGAGTTCGAACTGCTGCCCGGGGCCGGCGACGGGTGGGACGTCACCAAGCCCGCGAAGCAGAAGGCCGACAAGCAACTCGTTGAAGAACTGTCGGAAGCGCTGTCGCGGCTGCGGGCCGAGAAGGTGGCGGCTTACGGCAAGCGGGCCGACGTGTTCAAGCAGTACGGGCTGGACCCGGCCGAGGCGGTGCTGACGCTGACCGTCGGCGACAAGCCGAAGAAGTTGCGGCTCGGCAAGCCGGTGGACGCGGCGAAGCCGGACGGCGACCGCTACGCCGCCGTCGAGGGCGCCGAACCGGACGCGGCGGTTGGGGTGCTGCCGGCATCGCTCGCGAACAAACTGCTTGCCCCGCCGGTGTCGTTCCGCGACCGCGGGATGGCGAAGTTCGTGGACGCGGACAAGCTCGAACTGGTTCGCGGCGCGCGGAAGGTCACATTCGAGAAGGTGAACGGCACCTGGAAGGTGACCGCGCCGCAGGCGCTCGACGCCGAACAAGCGGCGCTCGACGACCTGGTGGCCGACCTCGCCCGGTTGCGGGCGAGTGACTGGGTTGCCGAGAAGCCGACGCCCGCGGAGCTGAAGACGTTCGGCCTGGAGAACCCGGAAGCGACGTGGACGGTCCGCAACGGCGACAAGGTCGAGTTGACGCTGAAGGTCGGCAAGCTGACCGCCGACGGCCGGGCGCACGCGGTCGCCGGCGCGGGCGGGCTGGTCGCGCTGCTGAGCAAGGCGGACACGGCGAAGGTGCTCGGCGAGTACCGCGCCCGCAAGCCGTGGACGCTCGACGCGGCGCAGGCGGAAGGAATCGAGATCGCCCGCGGCGACAAGAAGTTCGCGCTTCAGAAGCTCGGCCCGGCGTGGGTCGAGCCGACCGCCCCGGACGCCGTCGTTGCGCAGAAGGCGGCCAACGAACTGGTCGCGGCGCTGAGCGCATTGAAGGTGGAGCGTTTTGCGGCCGACGCCGACGCGGACCTCAAGCTGTACGGGCTGGACAAGCCGGAGGTCACCGTCACGGTGCTGCTCAAGAATGGCAAGCGCGTGCTGGAGGTGGGCGGGGTGGTGGGCGACAGCGGCGGGAAGCAGCGGTACGCCCGGGTCGCGGAGAACGGGCGCACCGACGTCTTCGTGCTGTCGGCGGCCGACACCGAGCGCGTCCTGCGCGACCGCGGCGTGTACGTGCCGAAGAAGTAAAGGCGGCAACCGCACGATGAAGACAGGATCGAAGGCGCGATCCGGACAGAAGAATTGTTCTTCAATGCACTGCGTTCTGTCTGAATTGTGCCTCTCGTCTTGTCTTCATCGTGCGGTGACTCTTCATAACCTTCACGCCCGCCGGGCCATCCGCCACGCGCCCAGAGCGCCGAGGAACAGCGCCGCCGGCACGCCGAAGTACACCACGACCTGCCACCACGGGGTGCGGTACACGTACTGCTTGTTCGTCACAATGATCGGCGGCCGCTCGACCGCCGACGCGTCGGCCGACGGCCCGAAGTACACCTCATCGGTGCCCGGCCGCGGGGACGAGCGGTCCTCGAACTCGGTCAGCCAGTACCCGGCCGCCGGCTTCGGCGCGGCGAATACGGAGTCGCCGCTCCTGGCGTCTTCGGTCAGCCCGGTGAGCTTGAACACGCCCTCCCACTTCGACGCCTCGACCGGCTTGGCCCACGCGGTCGCGCCCGGCCAGGGCTTCGACCCGTCGCCCAGCGTGCCCTCGACGCGCGCCGAACTGGCGACGAACACCCTCAGCAGGCGCGGGCCGCCCGGGTTCGGCGCGTCGGGTGCGGCCGCCGGCTCGCGGTACGGGTAGAACGGCCGCTCGGCCTGGAACGACATCCGCACCGGCCTGGCCCGCACGTCGCGGCGGGCGTTCGGCACGGCGTGAGGGTCGTCGGTCGGCTTCGCGCCGATCTTGAACGCGGTGATACACCACTCGTCCTGCACGTAGCGCTCGAGCCACGCCTGGATCGCGGCCGACGCCTCGTACCCGTGCTTGGACAGCCACCGGGTGAGTTCGGCCGCGCCGGTCGCGGGCGTGTCGGCGGTGCCGCGGCGGAACTTCAGCACGGTGGCGTCGTAGTCGCCCAACTTCTTCTGCTCGAGCACGCTCACCCCGCCGACCGGCGGCGCGACCGACTTGTCGGCCAACCTCGCTTCGCCCGCGGACTTCGCGGCCCCCCCCGCGCACCCGAAGGCGAACGCCTCGTTCACTTCCACGACCTCGGTGCGGTACTCGTACTTCGCCGCGGTCAGGCTCGACAGGTCGTCGAACACCGCGTCGTCGGCGAGGTCGAGGTGCGGCCGGGTGGGCGTCGGCACGAGGAACCCGAAGTCGTACCCGGTGCTGGTGAAGCTCGCCCGGCGGACGAAGTGCTCGGTCTTGGTCGCCTCGTCCCACACGATGAGCGCCGACTCGTCGGCGGTGGACACCGATTCGCCGGGCCGCGGCGCGGGCGCGCACCCGGTGGCGGGCGAGGGCAGGGCGGCGAGCGCAGCGAGCAGCGCGAGTGCGATGAGCAGCGGCAAGCGGGTCATTGTCCGTCCTCCGAGGGGTGCCGGAACGGCTTCGGGGAGAGGGGGCGCGGCCGGCGTCGGAGGCGTGCCACCCCGTACACACTGAGTGCGACCAGCGCGACCGGGCCGCCGCAGCAGAGCAGACCGAACCACCACGCCGGGGCGGGCGTGTAGACGATCGTCGGGCGGCGCTCGACCGCCGCGGGGTCGGCCGACGGGCTGAAGTAGACTTCGTCGGTGCCCGGGCGCGGCGACGAGCGGTCCTCGAACTCGGTCAGCCACCACCCGCGCGCGTCGGGCGGGGTGAGCAATTGGGCACGCCGGAACACGTCCGCCCACCGCTCCGCGGCGACCTCACCGGCCCACACGGTCTGCCCGGGCCACGGCCGCGCGGCGTCGCCGAGCGCGCCCGCGACCCGCGCCGGCGACGCCACGTACACCCGCAGCAGGCGCGGGACGTTCGCGGCCCGCTCGTCCCGCTGGTCGCCCGGCTCGCGGTACGGGAAGAACGGCCGCGGGGTGTGGAACGACATGCGCACCGGGCGCGTGGCGAGCGTAACCGCCCCGCCGCCCGGCCTGACGTCGGCGGCGACCCGGAACGCGGTCAGCACCCACCCGTCGCGGGCGTACGGCTCGAGCCACGCCTGGAGGCTCGGCGAGAGGGCGTAATGGTGCTCCGCGAGCCACACGGCCAACTCCGCCGCGCCGGCCTTCGGGTCGTCCTTCGCCCCGGCGGCCAGAGCGAGCACGACGGCGTCGAAGTCGCCGACGCGGGCGCGTTCCAGCACGACGACTCCGCCGGGCGCGAGTCGCTCGGGGCCGGGCGGACTCCCGCCGCCACAACCGAACGGCACGTCGTTGGTCCAGCGCGTCTCCACGCGCGGCGCGGTGAGGACGGCGAGTTCCTTGAATAGAGCGGCGTCGGCCGCGACCAGTTGCGGACGGGTCGGTGTAGGGACGAGGAACCCGACGTCGTCAGCCGTGCTCTTGAAGGTCGCTTGGCGCACGAAGTGCTGCGTTTCGGTCTTCGCGTCCCACACGATGAGTGCCGTTTCATCGGCCACATCGACCCGCTCACCAGGCCGGACCACGCTGCCGCACCCGTCCGCGCCGCCGGGGCGTGAAGCGACCCAGACTGCGGCCAACAGCGCCGCGACGAGCAGCGGCAGGCGGGTCATTCGCGGTCCTCCGAGGTGAGCCGGAGCGGGATCAGGAGCGGTTCGTGGTCCACGTCGTCGCCGTGGCAGCCGTGCGCGAACAGCGGCAGCCCCAGCAGCGCGGCCGCGACGAAAAACCAGAACCGCCGGCCGAAGAACCCACCCCCCGGCCCCCTCCCTGGAGGGAGGGGGCGGCGCGTTTGCCCTCTCCCCTTGCGGAAGAGGGCGGCGGCCGCGCTGAGTCTTGTCGAGCCCCGCTCGACGGAACCGTGAAGACGCCGGGTGAGGGGGCGCTCAGTTCGGCGGCTCCGCGAAGCTCTTCTTCTGCGCGGGGCGCACCCCTCACCCGGCTCGAAGACTCGCCACCCTCTCCCGCAAGGGGAGAGGGCAAACGCGCCGCCCCCTCCCTCCAGGGAGGGGGCCGGGGGGTGGGTTCCGAACGCGCTCATTTCTTCCCCTTCAGGTGGGTGTCGAGGAACTTCAGCGCGTCGTCGTAGCTCCGCCGCAGCGGCGGGCCGGTCCAGCCGTGGCCCTCGCCGCGAACCGTAATCATCTCCGCCGGCGCGCCCGCGTCCTTCAGCTTCTTGTACAGGGTTTCCGAGTGGACGATCGGCACGATCAGGTCGATGTTGCCGTGCAGGATCAGAGTCGGCGGGGAAGTCTTCGACGCGTAGGTGATCGGCGACGCGGCCTTGTACACCTCGGGGTCGGCCTTCACCGCCTTGCCGAACACCGGCACCATGTACGCGTCCTCGACGCCCGGGCTGGCCGCGTACAGGCTCAGGTCGGCCGGGCCGAAGAAGTCCACGACGCACTGCACCGCCGAGCTTTCCGCCAGGTTGCCGCCGACGTCCCACCCATCGACCTTGCCGGCCAACCCCAAGAGTAGCGCCAGGTGCCCGCCGGCCGAGAACCCGGCGGCCGCGACCTTGTCCTTGTCGATGCCGTACTCCTTCGCGTTGGCGCGGAGGAAGCGGACCGCGGCGCGGGCGTCCTGGATCTGGGCCGGGAACTTGTACTTCGGGGCCAGCCGGTAGCTCACCGACGCGGCCACGTACCCGTGTGCGGCGACCTCCTCGATGGCGCTGGGCAGGTACTTGCCGTCGCGGGTCTTGTCGCCGGCCGACAGGTCCTTGCGGCCGCCGGCCATCCACGCCCCGCCGTGGAGCATGACCACGAGCGGGTGCGGCCCCCCGTCCTTCGGCACCGCGATGTCGAGCATCAGCTTCTGGCCGTCGATGGTGTCGTACACGACGTTCCGCTCGACCGTCACCGGCAACCCGGGCACGTCGCGGCGGTTCGACACCGGGCGCGGGGCGGGCGCTTCCGGCAGGTCGGCCGGCGCGGCCGCCGGTGCGAGCGCGGCCACACCCAGCGCCGCAACGAGCAGCAAGCGAGTCATTGCGTCTTACTCCCGAGGCAGTGGACCACGTCCATTCTAACGGCACTGACGCCGGAGCGGGCCAGAGTATTCCCGCGACGCAAATCGTGACGGATTTCGGCCGCGGGCTAAAATGGGCACGCGGAAGTCGTTTTCCGGCGGCGGTGAATCCGCGGCCGGGGCGGGTGCGTAGGCTAAAGTTACTCGCACCCGTCGCCCGCATCGTCTCGCTCGGGCCGGACATGATTACCCAGGTCATTTGCCCCAACTGCCGCTTCCGCGGCCGGCTGCCCGACGCCTTGGCCGGGCTACGCACGATCGTCTGCCCGCGGTGCCGCGCGGCGGTAACGCCCGAGCAGTTGCGCCGCGGCATGTCGGCCCGGTCGCTGGACGACGCCACCTTCCCGATCTTCGTGGAGCCGGCGCCGGACATCACCCCGCCGCCGGACACCGTGCCGGTCGTCGCGCCGCCGGAGCCGGTCGGGCTGGGCGAACTGGCGACGCGGTACAAGCTGCGGGCGGTCGCCGCGCCACGCCCGATCGAGCCGCCGACCCCGGCTGAGCCGACTCCGGCGGAAGACCTCCCGCTCGCCGAACCGGTCTCCACGGCCGCCGTGCCGGCCGTCGCCGCGCCGCCGATGCCTCCGCCGGTCGTGGCGGTTTCCGCGCCGACCCCGGCGCCCGTCCTCAGCGCTCCGGTCCTCAAGCTTCCGGACATTCAGCCGGTCGCACCGGTTTCCGCACCGACCCCGGTTGTAGCGCCCGCTCCGCCCGCCCCTGTCGCGATGGCGGAAGCGGAGGCGTACACCGGCGAGTTCATGAGCGAGGAGGCCGGGCGGTTCGCTCAGTACGTCGCGACCCGGCTGGCCGAACTGCACAAGAAGCGGGCGCAACTGGCCGACGCCGAGAGCCGGTTCGAGCAGATGACGATGGAGCAGAAGTTGGCCGTCGGGCAGGCGAAGGCGGCGAACGCGGCCGCCGCATCGCGGCTGGCCGAACGGGAAGCGGCGCTCCACGCCCGAGAGCAGGCGGTGGCGGCCCGCGAGGCGGAACTGGCGGCGCGGGAGTCGCGGGCGGCCCGGGCCGAGAGCCTGGCGGCCGACAGCGACCGCCGGATGGCGGAACTGCGGGCCACCATCGACACGATCGAGGCGCGGCGGGCGGTACTGGCCGAGGAGCGGGACGCGCTCAACCGCCGGGCCGAGGCGATCGACCGCGCCGAACTCGCCCAGCACCGGCGGGCCGCCGAACTGGACGAACTGGACGAGCGGCTGCGGCGGGAGCAGGAGGCGTTCGAGCGCCAGCGGGCCGGCTGAGCTTCACTCCACCGCCGCGTCCATCACGACGCCCCCCACGTCGGTCAGGCGCTCGTCGCGGCCGCTGTGGCGGAACGTCAGCCGCTCGTGGTCGAGACCGAGCAGGTGCAGGATGGTGGCGTGGAAGTCGTTCACGAACACCGGCTGCTCGACCGCGTTCAGGCCGAACTCGTCGGTCGCGCCGACCACCGTCCCGCCCTTCGCCCCGCCGCCGGCCAGCCACATCGTGTAGCCCAGCGGGTTGTGGTCACGGCCGCGGCCGCCCTGACTGTTCGGCGTCCGCCCGAACTCGCTACACCACACCACCAGCGTGTCCTTCAGCATCCCGCGCTGCTTCAAGTCCTTGAGTAACGCCGCGATCGGCTGATCGACGTGCCCGCACATCTTCTCGTGGTTGGAGTTGACGTCGTCGTGCGCGTCCCACTGCGTCACCAGCGGCCCGCCGCCGCTGTACACGCTCACGAACCGCACACCCCGCTCGACCAACCGTCGCGCCAGCAGCAACCGCGTGCCGAAGTCGGCCGTCCGCTTGTCGTCGAGGCCGTAAGCGGTCTTCGTTTTGGCCGACTCCTTCGACAGATCGACCGCGTCCGGGGCGTACTTCTGCATCTTGAAGGCGAGTTCGTAGCTCGCGGTGCGCGCCTCCAACTCCGCGTCCCCGCCGGCCTGCGCCGCGTTCAGTTTCTGCACGAGGTCGAACTGCCGCTTGTTCTGCTCCGCGGTGGTGTCCGCGGGCGGTTTCAGATTGATGATGGGGTTGGTCCCGGGGCGGAGCAGCGTTCCCTGGTAGACCGGCGGGAGGAACGCGCTCGACCAGCACGGCGCGCCGCCCTCCGGCACGCCCTCCGGTTGTGGCATCACGCAGTATGCCGGCAGGTTGTCCGTCACGCAGCCCAGCCCGTAGGTGACCCAACTCCCGAGGCTCGGCCAGCCCATCAGCGTGCGCCCGCTGTGCAACTCGTACATCGCCGGCGCGTGGACGGTGTTGCTGCACCAGCAGCTCCGCAGGAAGCAGATGTCATCGGCGCAGGTCGCGAGGTGCGGCAGGAGGTCCGAAATCTCGATCCCGCTGCTACCGTGTTTGCGGAACCGGCGGGTGGACGGCAGAATCACCTCCTTCCCGCTGGTGAACTGGCTCTTGGGCTGGCCGGTGGACTCGGGCAGCGGCTTGCCGGCCCATTTGGCGAGTTCCGGCTTCGGGTCGAACAGGTCCATCTGCGACGGCCCGCCGACCATGAACAGGAAGATGACCCGCTTCGCCCTCGCCTCGAAGTGCGGCTTTTTCGCCGACAGCGGGTTCGCGGTGCGCGGCGCCTCGGCCCGGGCGTCGCGCGCGAGGAGCCAGTTGAGCGCGATCCCGCCACCTGCTGCGGTGTGAAGGAAATCGCGGCGGGTCGTCGCGCTCGGAACGTGCGGTGCGGTGTGCATCCTGCCAGCGTACCCGCGTGCCACGCCCGCTGCAAGGACGCGAACGCTTCGCGGTATCCGCTCGCGTCGGGCGCGTGCGGTCTCGAAGGTCGCCCCAATCCGGAGTTCCGTTATGTATTGGGCTGTGCTGGTCGCGCGGGTGCTGGTCGGGCTGCCGTTCTTCGTGCTCGGCCTCGACTACTTCCTCAAGCTGATGTCGATGCCCATGCCGACGCTGCCGGAGAAGGCCGCGACGTTTGCCGGGGTGCTCGGCTCAACGGGCTATATGGACGTCGTCAAGGTGCTGGAGGTGGTGAGCGGCGGACTGATCCTGTCCGGCCGTCTCGTGCCGCTCGGGCTGGTGATCGCCACCCCGGTCGCGGTGAACATCATGCTGTGGGACCTGTTGCTCATGCAGCAACCCGGGCTGGGCGTGGTGCTGACCGCGCTGTGCGGGTTACTGATCTGGGCGTACCGCTCGCACTTCGCGCCGCTGTTCGCCGTCAAGCCGAAGATCGGGTAAGCTGGACGGCATGCTGGCGACCCTTGCGCTCCTGCTGTCACTTCCGCCCGACCCGCTGCGCGCGTGCGCGTGGGTGCGGGCCGAGAACGACGGCGCGGGGGCCGGGTTCGTCGTCGATGCCGAGAAGCGGTTGCTGGTGACGTGCCGGCACGTCGTCGCGGAGCGGAAGAAGGTCGATGTGTTCTTCCCGTGGTTCCGCGGCGGCGAGCTGGTGACCGACCGGCGCGAGTACCTCGGCAACCGCGCGCTCCTGCGCGACGCCGGGTTGCTCGTCGTCGGGGAGGTGCTGAAGACCGCCGACGAGTCGGATTTGGCGCTGGTGCAACTGGAGTCGCTCCCGCCGGGCACGCCCGCGGTCACGCTTTCGGCCCGCGCGCCGCGCCCGGGCGAAGTCCTTCGCGTGATCGGCCACCGGCTCGACCTCGACACCCTTTGGAACGTCACCGCCGGCCCGCTGCGCGCCTCCGGTGCGCTCGCGGACGGCTACTTCTGGCGCGGGAAGAAGCTCGCCGCCGGCGCAGATGTGATCGTCGGGCAACTTCCGACCGAGGAGGGCGATTCCGGCGGTCCGGTGTTCGATTCGCGCGGCGCTGTGGTCGGCCTTGCGAGCGCCCTTCGACGCCAGTGCCCGCTCGCCGCGGTCGTCATCTCGGCCGCGGAGATTCGCACCTTTCTGGACTTCCCAAACCCGCCGGCACCCAAGCCGGACACGACGAACGTCGCGGACGCGCTGACCGCGGCGACGGTATGGGTCAAGCCGGCCGCGACCGACCTGTCGCTCGCCGGCGCGCTCATCGAACGCGACCTCGTGCTGACCTGCGCCCGCGGGCTGACGGCCGGCGAGCGGGTGGGCGTCGCGCTGCCGCTTCGCGACGGCGCGCGGTGGACGGGCGAGCGTGCCGCGTACCGCGACCCGATCGCGCTGCACGCCGCGGGCCGGTGGCGAAGCGGTACGGTTCTCGCGCGCGACCCAGGGCGCGACCTCGCGCTCATCAAGCTCGACGCCGCGTGCGAAGGCATGACGCCGCTCAAGCTCGCGCCCGAATTGCCGAAACCGGGCGACGCGGTCCACGCGGTGAGCCACCCCGGCGGGCTGGAGTTCGCGTGGGTGTACGCCGGCGGCGCGGTGCGGCAGCGCGGGCACGTCGCGCTCGACGCGGGCGAACGCGCGCCGCGCGTAGCCGCACTGGTGCTACAACTCCCGGCACAGGCCGGTTCGCCCGGCGGGCCGGTGGCGAACGCGAAGGGTGAACTGGTCGGCGTGCTGTCGGCCCGCGAGGGCGCGCAGATGGTCGGCTACTGCGCGACCGCCGACGAGATTCGCCTGTTTCTCGACGTGGCACTCACGAACCGCCCGCCGAAGACAGTGACCGGGCTGCTCGCGCGGCTTGAGGCGCGACCCCGCGAATACCTGTCGGCGCTGGCTCGCGGGCTAGCGGCCCGCGCCGAGACGCACCGCGCCGCCGGCCGCACCGCCGATGCGACTCGCGACGCTGACGTCGCGTTGTCGCTCGATCCGGCGTGCGTCGTGGCGCGGCTCGTTCGCGCGAAGCTGAACCCCGACGACGCACTCGCCGAACTGGACGCGGCGGTGGAGAAGGGCGGGTTCGACCGCTCGGCGCTGCTCCTGCGTGCGGAACAGGCGGTTCATACGAAGGACTTCCGCAAGGCCCGCGGCGACCTGGAGCGCGTGCTAGGCGTATTCCCGGCCGACGCGGAGGCGCGACAGCGGCTCGCCGGCGCGCACCTCGGACTGGGCGACGACGCGAAGGCCGCGGCCGCCATCGCCGACGCGCTCCGTATCGACCCGAAGCGCCTCGCGTCGATCGCGAGCGATCTGCTTTCGCAGGCGGACGCGCTGGAGCAGAAGTACCCCGGCGCGCCGGGCATCGCGGCCGACTGGCTCCAGAAGGCGCTGACCGCCGCGGCGAAGCATTGCGATTCTAAGTCGATAGCCGCAGCGCTGACGGCCGCGAGCGCGGCGAAGACGGACGCCGACCGCCTCCGCGTGCTGCGCGCCGGGCTGAAGGCACTGAGGTAACGCCCGATGGCTCAGTCGTTCGACGTGATCGTCCTCGGCGTCGGCGGGATGGGTTCGGCCGCCTGCCACGAACTCGCCGCCCGCGGGCGGCGAGTTCTGGGGCTGGAGCAGTTCCCGCTCGCCCACAGTCGCGGCAGCTCGCACGGGCACACCCGCATCATCCGCACCGCCTACGCGGAGGGGCCGCAGTACGTCCCGCTCGCCCGCCGGGCGTTCGAGCGGTGGTACGCGCTCGAGCAGGCGACCGGCCGCCACCTGCTCACCGAATGCCCGTGCTTGAACGTCGGCCCTCGTGGGAGTGAGCATGTCGAGGGCGTGCGCCGCAGCGTCCGAGAGCACAACTTGGCGGCCGAGGAACTGAGCGGGGAAGAGATCAACCGCCGCTACCCGGCGTTCCGCTTCCCGGCGGATTGGAGTGGCGTCATCGAGCAGGCGGCCGGGTTTCTGTACGTCGAAGAGTGCGTTCGCGCGCACATCGACGCCGCGACGGCGCTCGGGGCCGTCATTCACGCCGAAGAGGCTGTGCGAGGGTGGTCGGCGGTCGGCAATGGCGTTGAGGTGACGACGGACAAGGGCACCTACCACGCCGTGAAGTTGGTCGTCGCCGCGGGCGCGTGGGCGACGAAGTTGCTCGCGGACGTCGGCGTGCCGCTGAAGGTGATGCGGCAGACGCTGTTGTGGTTCGATTGCCCCGCCGACCGCTTCCGCCGCGACCGCTTCCCGATCTTCATCGCCGACGTGCCCGGGGCGCCGTTCTACGGGCTGCCCGCCATCGACGCGTTCGGGCTGAAGGTCGCCAAGCACTACGACGCGCCCGAACTGCCGACCCCGGACGGCGTGAACTGGGACTTGACCCCGAATGACGAAGCGGCGATCCGGCCGCTGCTGGAGGCGTTCCTCCCGGGCCTCGGCCGGCTCACGAAGGGCCACGTGTGCATGTACACGGTCACCCCGGACCACCACTTCGTGATCGACACGCACCCGCGGCACCCGAACGTGAGCGTCGCGTGCGGGTTCTCCGGTCACGGGTTCAAGTTCGCCAGCGTGGTGGGCGAAGTCCTGGCCGATCTGGCTGAGAGCGGCACGACGCGGCACGACATCGGCCTGTTTTCGGCCACGCGAACCTTCGGACTGTAGCCGGCCTCTGTGAGGCCGGAGCGACACGTGCGGATCAGCACCGGCCTCACAGAGGCCGGCCACAGACGGCATCACGTCATGAACCTTCGCCTCGACCACCTGCTCGACGACCTACGCACGCGCGGCGCGGACATCCTGCGCGCGATCGACGCCGACCCGCTGCTGCTCAAGCGGCAGTCCGGGGAGTTGGTGCTGGCGAACGCCGGCCCGCTGCTGTTCACCCCGCAGGAGCCGCATCAACTCTACGCGAAGGGGATGGTGTACCGCCGCGACCCTTACGAACTCGTGTCGCTGCCGCTGGTCAAGATCTACAACCTCGGCGAGAAGCTCGTGTCGGTCGCCGACCTGGCCGGCATTGCAGCCGGCTCGGGGAATGCGCGGTTGCACTTCCTCCACAAGCTCGACGGCACGCTCGTTCAGCGGTTCCAGCACGCCGGCCGCGTGTACTTCACCACCCGCGGCATGATCGAGGGCGGCCCGTGCTACGGCGCCCAGGATGAAGACGCGCCGGAGCGAGCCAGGAACTTCGACTTCCTCGGCACCGCTCGCCGGATCGCGCGGGAGCGCTACCCGGCGCTCGTGGAGCCGCGCCCGGAACTCGAAAACGTGACGCTCGTGTTCGAGTTCCTCCACCCCGAGACGCGGGTCATCACGAACTACGGCGAGCGGCAGGATTTGGTGCTGCACGCGTGCTTCGACCGGGCCGCGTACCGCTACCGGACCTACGCGGAACTCAAGGAACTGGCCGCGGCGCACAACCTCGCGCACGTGGACGAGTTCACCCCGGCGGGAAACTCGCTCGGCGCGCAGATCGAATCCCTGCTGGCGTCAGTCGCCGGCACCGACCAGGAAGGGACGGTCATCACCATCGAGCACGGGCACCAGGTGGTATACCGCGTGAAGGTGAAGTCGCCCGACTACCTGCGGGTGCTGAAACTGGTCGTCACCTGCACCTACCCGCGGGTGGTCGAGATGCTCGACGCGCACCCGGAGTGGCGCGGGTGGGCGGATTTCGAGGCGAGCCTGCGGTCGCTCGGGCGGGAGAAGGTGCCGGAGGAGGTGCTCGGCTTCTACCGCGAGCACTTCGACGCGTTCGCCGCGTACCTCGCCGACTGCGAGCGGTTGCGGGCTTGGGCGTCGGAACTGGCGTCGCGCGTCCGCGCCGAGGCCGAGGCGGAAGCCGGGCAGGGGAACGAGCGGCTCCTGCGGAAGTGCTTCGCGGCCCGGGCGGTGAAGTTGCCGCACAAGGCGCTGCTGTTCGCCGCGTTCGACGGCCGGTTGGACATACCGGCCGTCCGGCAGTTCGCCCGCACGCCCGACGAGGCGCGGGCGGCCGCCGAGAGCATCGGCGCAGCCTGACGCCACGCGACCGGCCTCGACTTGACCACGTTCCGGCCCGGCGATACCCTCCGCCCGCGGCGCGTGCCGCGGGACCGCTTCGGAGGCCGGGTTCATGCGTGTGACGGTGTACGGGCTGTGGCACCTGGGCAGCGTGACGGCCGCGTGCCTCGCGGAAGGCGGGCACGCCGTCGTCGGCCTCGACCCGGACGCCGCGACCATCGCCGACCTGACGGCAAACCGGCCGCCGGTCGATGAGCCGGGGTTGGCGGCCCTCACCGCAGAGCAGCAGAAGGCCGGGCGGCTTCGATTTACGACCGACAACGCCGACGCGCTCGCCGGGGCGGAAGTCGTGTGGGTGTGCTTCGACACGCCGGTCGATGCCGACGACAACGCCGACGTCGAATGGGTGCGTGCGCGGCTCGATGATATCGCCGACCACCTCGCGCCCGGCACGCTGGTGCTCATCTCGTCGCAGGTGCCGGTCGGGTTCGGGGCGAAACTGGCCGCCGACTGGGCGGAACGCGGCGTCCGCGTCGCGTGCTCGCCGGAGAACCTCCGCCTCGGGCAGGCGCTGAACTGCTTCCGCTCACCGGACCGCGTCGTTCTGGGCTGCGCCGAGACCGACCGCGGCACGCTCACCGCGCTGCTGAAGCCGTTCGGCGGCGAGCGGGTGTGGATGTCGGTCGCTTCGGCCGAGATGACCAAGCACGCGGTCAACGCGTTCCTGGCCACGTCGGTCGCGTTCATCAACGAACTGGCCCGCATCTGCGAAGTGGTCGGCGCGGACGCCAAGGAGGTCGAGCGCGGGCTGAAGACCGAGCAGCGGATCGGTCCGCGGGCGTACCTGTCGCCGGGGGCGGCGTTCGCCGGCGGCACGCTCGCCCGCGACATCGGCTTCCTGCTGGAACTGGCCTTCGCCAACGACCGCCCGGCGCACCTGTTCCGCGGGGTGCGCGAGAGCAACGAGTGTCAGAAGAACTGGCTCCGCGACCAGCTTTCGGCCGTGCCCGCCGGGGCGACGGTCGCGGTGCTCGGCCTCACCTACAAGCCCGGCACGGACACCCTACGCCGCTCCGGCTCGGTCGAGCTGTGCCGGTGGCTACTCGCCCGCGGGGTGAAGGTTCGTGCCCACGACCCGGCGGCGAAGCGCGACGCGGACGAGTTGCGCGGCGTTGAACTGGCCGCCACCGCCGAGGAAGCACTCGCCGGGGCGGACGTCGGCGTGCTGGCGACGCCGTGGCCGGAGTACCGCGCGCTGACGCCGGCGCAGGTCCGGGCTGCGATGAAGCGGCCCAGGGTGATCGACCCGACGCACTTCCTGGCCGCCGGGCTGGCGAACGACCCGTCGATCGCCTACGTCGCCGCCGGGCGGGCGGCGTAGGTCGTGTTTGGTCTTTCGATTTTGGTGTTTGGTAGCGCCATCCAACTTCAAGGGCGTTTGCGCGTCCGTCAGGCACAAAACACCAAAAACGAAACACCAAACACGCCCACGTCACGCGGAATGCCGTTCCGCAACTTCCCCTTGCCCCCAACCCGCGACTCGCGGTATATCCGCCGCACCTTACGCGAAACGCTGGCGCTCAGGAGAACTCGCGAATGCTCCCGCTTGCCGGACGGTCGGCCGTCGTCACCGGGGCCAACCAGGGCCTCGGCCGCTCCATCGCCGAACACCTCGTCCGCGCCGGCGCGAGTGTCCTGCTTACCGCTCGCGGCGAACCGCTGCTGAACCAGACGGTCGCCGAACTGCGGGCACTCGCCGCCCCCGGCCAGCGGGTGCTCGGGTTGGTCGCCGACGTATCGAAGGAGGCCGACTGTAATGCGACCGCGGCCAGGGCGATTGCGGAACTGCCGAACCCGTGCGTGCTGGTCAACAACGCCGGGGTCTACGGCCCGTTCGGCGTGATCGAGGAAAACGACTGGTCGGAGTGGGTGAAGGCGATCGAAATCAACCTGTTCGGCACGGTGCTGATGTGCCGGGCGTTCCTGCCGCACATGCGGGCCGCCGGGTACGGCAAGATCGTCAACCTGTCCGGCGGCGGGGCGACCGCGCCGCTGCCGCGAATCAGTTCCTACGCCGCGTCGAAGGCCGCGGTGGTGCGGTTCACCGAGACGCTCGCCGAGGAGACCCGCGGCGCGGGCATCGACGTCAACGCGATCGCGCCCGGGGCGCTGAACACGCGGCTGATGGACGACCTCATCGCGGCCGGGCCGGACAAGGTCGGGTCGGCGTTCTTCGACCGGATGGTGAAGACCCGTGACAGCGGCGGGACGCCTCTCGACAAGGGCGCGGAACTGAGTGTCTTCTTGGCGTCGGCCGCGAGCGACGGGATCAGCGGGCGGCTCATCAGCGCCGTGTGGGACGACTGGGCCGCGCTGCCGGGCAAGAAGGACGAACTGGCCGCCGGCGACGTGTACACGCTCCGCCGCATCACGCCGGAAGACCGCGGAGGGTGGAAGAAGTGCGCGTAGGCATCGTCGGCTGCGGCCTGATCGGCGGAAAACGAGCAAAGAGCATCGCGGCTCTGGGCCACACGGTCGCGGCGACCGCGGACACCGTGTTCGACCGCGCCGCGGCGCTGGCGAAGGGCTACGCGGGCTGCGAAGCAGTAGCGGACGTTCGCGAACTGGTGTGCAGGCCCGATGTGGACGCGGTCGTGGTCGCGACGATCAACGACTCGCTCGCCCCGATCACGCTCGCGGCGGTGAAGGCCGGCAAGCACGTGTTGGTCGAGAAGCCGGCGGCGCGGTCGGCCGACGAACTCCGCCCGGTCGCGGCCGCGGCGAAGGTTGCGGGCGTCACGGTGCGGGTCGGGTTCAACCACCGCTTCCACCCGGCGCTGCTGAAGGCCCGCACCCTGATCGATGACGGGGCGGTCGGCCCGCTGATGTTCGTCCGCGGCCGCTACGGCCACGGCGGGCGCGTCGGCTACGACCGCGAGTGGCGCGCCAACCCCGCCCTCGCCGGAGGCGGCGAACTGCTCGACCAGGGCGTTCACCTCATCGACCTGACGCGGTGGTTTCTGGGCGACGTGACGCAGGTGAGCGGCGTCGCAGGCACGTTCTTCTGGGACATGCCCGTCGAGGACAACGGCTTCGTGTGTCTCACGCACACCGGCGGAACGGTCGGCTGGCTGCACGCCAGTTGTTCCGAGTGGAAGAACCTGTTTTGCCTGGAGATTTACGGCCGCACCGGCAAGCTCCAGATCGACGGCCTCGGCGGCTCGTACGGGGTGGAGCGGCTCGCGTTCTACCGTATGTTGCCGCAGATGGGGCCGCCGGAAACGACCATCTGGGAGTACCCGGGCGAAGATACCTCGTGGGCCGCGGAGTTCCGCGACTTCGAGGCGGCCATCGGCGGCGCGGGCCGGCTCGGCGCGACCCTGGAGGACGCCGTCGCCGCGCTCGCCGTGGTCGGCGCGGTGTACGCGCAGAACGGCGCATCAAGACGCGCGGCGTGAGTGCCTTACCAAGCGGCGTCGTTGCAACGACGCGGCAGGTTGTTCGGCGCGTTTTGCTGCCGCGTCGTTGCAACGACGCCGCTTGGTTCAGACGAGGCAACGGCGGTCAAGTTTGACGGCTGTGGTGCCGAAGACAGAGGAAACCGCGCCTCGCGCGCCCCAACCCCGCACGGAAGCGGAGTGCCCGATGATCATCACGCGAAGCCCGCTCCGGATCTCGCTCGGCGGCGGCGGCACCGACCTGCCGTCGTACTACCGCGACCACACCGGGTTCCTCGTCGCCGCGGCCATCGACCGCCACGTCCACATCGTCATCAACCGGTCCATCCTGCCGGAGATGATCCTCAAGTACTCGCAGACGGAACGCGTCACCGACGTCTCGCAAATTCAGCACCCGCTGGTGCGTGAGGCGATGCAACTGGTCGGCGTCGAGGCTCAAGGGCTGGAAATCGCCGCGATGGCCGACATCCCGGCCGGCACCGGGCTGGGGTCGTCGGGCAGCTTCTGCACGGCCCTGCTCCGCGGGCTGCACGCGTTCTGCGACAACAACCCGAGCGCCGCCGAGATCGCCGAGCAAGCCTGCCACATCGAAATCGACCGCCTGAAGGAGCCCGTCGGCAAGCAGGACCAGTTCATCGCGGCGGTCGGCGGCGTCACCTGCTTCCGCTTCAACCCGGACGGGCACGTCGAGTACTGGCCGCTCCGCGCCAGCTCCGACACCCTCCGCAAGCTCGAAAACAACCTGCAACTGTACTTCACCGGGTACACCCGCAGCGCCTCGGAAGTGCTGCGCGAGCAGGACACCAAGACCAAGTCGGCCGACCAGTCGATGATCGACAACCTGCACTTCATCAAAGACCTGGGCTACCGCAGCAAGGACGCGCTCGAGGCCGGAGACCTCCGCGGGCTGGCCGAGCTGATGAACGTCCACTGGCACTCGAAGAAGAAGCGGAGCGGCAACATGTCGAACTCCCGCATCGACGAGTGGTACGACCTGGGCATGAAGAACGGCGGGCTGGGCGGCAAGCTGATCGGGGCCGGCGGCGGCGGGTTCCTGATGTTCTACACCGAGCAGCCGGACCGGCTGACCGCGGCGATGGCCGCCGCCGGCTTGCAGAACGTGCCGTTCCGGTTCGACTTCGAGGGTACGCGGGTCGTCAGCGGCGCGACCACGACGCCGGTGCTGCGCCCGGCCATCCGCCGGGCGGCGTGAGGGTTTTCTGTAGCCGGCCTCTGTGAGGCCGGAGGTATTCGGCACGTGTCGCACCGGCCTTCGCCGAAAGGCCGGGGACAGAAGAAGGATGCCCCGTGCGCGATCTCGCCTCAACACCCGTGCTGATCCTCGCCGGCGGCAAAGCCACGCGGCTGGGCGACGTCACGAAATCGATCCCGAAGGCGCTCGTGCCGCTCGCCGGCCGGCCGTTCATCGACCACCAGCTCGCCGGCCTGTTCGCACAGGGCATCCGCGAGGTCGTGCTGTGCGTCGGCCACTTCGCCGACCAGATTCGTGAGCATGTGGGCGACGGTCAGCGGTTCGGCCTGCGGGTGCGGTACTCCGACGATGGCCCGACGCTCAGGGGCACCGGCGGGGCGATCCGCCGCGCCCTGCCGCTCGTCGGCGACGGGTGCTTCGTCCTCTACGGCGATTCGATCCTCGACGTCAGCTATCAGCAGGTGTTCGACGCGCTCCCCGCGACCGCGCTGGCGGTGATGACGGTGTTCCGCAACGAGAACAGCTTCGACCGGAGCAACGTGCTCTGGCGGAACGGCCGGCTAGTGCGGTACAGCAAACAGGACGCGACCGCCGATATGACGCACATCGACTACGGGCTGTCGCTCTTGCGGCGGGCGGCGGTCGAGCGTATCCCGGCCGGCCAGACGTCGGACCTCGCCGAGCTGTACAGCGCGCTGGTGGCCGCCGGCGAGATGACCGGGTTCGAGGTCACCCGCCGGTTCTACGAGATCGGCTCGCCGGCCGGGCTGCGGGAGGCCGAAGAGTTCCTCCGCCGCGCTGCCTGAGGGGTAAGAACCCACCCCCAACCCCTCCCTGCAGGGAGGGGAGTAAGAAATAACGCCCTCTTCCTCCCCTCCCTGCAGGGAGGGGTTGGGGGTGGGTTCTTCACAGGAGTCAGCCGGAATGTCGTTCACGCAACAGTTCCTCGCCGAAGCGTCCGAGATCATCGCGAAGCTCGACACGGCCGCGATCGACAACACCGTCGCGGCGCTGGCCGACATCCGCGCCCGCGGCGGCCGGCTGTTCGTCCTCGGCGTCGGCGGCAGCGCCAGCAACGCGGCGCACGCGGTCAACGACTTCCGCAAGATCGCCGGCATTGAAACCTACTCGCCGACCGACAACGTGTCCGAACTGACCGCCCGGACCAACGACGAGGGCTGGGAGACCGTGTTCGCCGAGTGGCTCAAGGGCAGCCGGCTGAACGCGAAGGACGGCATCCTGGTGTTCTCGGTCGGCGGCGGCGACCTGGAGCGGAACGTCTCCCCGAACCTCGTGCGGGCGGTTCAGCACGCCAAGGCCGTCGGCGCGACGGTGTGCGGGATCGTCGGCCGCGACGGCGGGTACACGGGCAAGGTCGCCGACGCGTGCGTGATCGTGCCGACGGTGAACGCGGCGCACGTCACTCCGCACGCGGAGGCGTTCCAGGCGGTGGTGTGGCACCTGTTCGTCACCCACCCGGCGCTCAAGGCCGCCGCGACCAAGTGGGAATCGACGGACGCCGCCAAGAAGGCGGCGTAAATCTCAAATCGCAACTAACAAATAACAAACAAAGAGATTGCGAACAGTACGGATATAGTGCCTCCCGGTTTGTGATTTGTTATTTGAGTTTTGAGATTTACTCCGAAGGAGTTCCGATGCCGCAGCGCGTGGTATTCCTGGACCGCGACGGGGTGCTCAACCGCACTTACCCCGACGGCGGCACCACGCGCCCGCCGCACAGCGTCGCCGAACTCGAACTCCTGCCGGGCGTTCATGAGGCGTGCGCGAAACTCCGCGCCGCCGGGTTCGCGCTCGTCGTCGTCACGAACCAGCCGGACGTCGCCCGCGGCACCCAGACCCGCGCCGCGGTGGACGCGATCAACGCACACATGCAGTCTGAACTACCGCTGCTCGACGTGTTCGCGTGCTTCCACGACAGCGGCGACAAGTGCCACTGCCGCAAGCCGAAGCCCGGTCTGCTGCTCGACGCGGCGAAGAAACACGACCTCGACATCGACTCCGCGTTCCTCGTCGGCGACCGCTGGAGCGACGTCGTCGCGGCGCACGCGGCCGGGTGCCGCGCGGTGCTGATCGAGACCCCATTCAGCCACCCCGAGCGGTGCCGGGCTGATCACACCGCGGCCGACCTCACCGGCGCGGCCGAATGGATTCTGGCCACCGCGGCGCGCGAGCGGCCCGCCCGGTCGGCCGCCTGAACCACTGTTGCGAAACGGACTTCCACAGGAGCCCCGGCATGAAGCTGTTCGTCGACACCGCCGACGTCAAGGAACTCGAAACCTGCCTCGAGCGCGGGTTCCCGTCGGGCGTGACCACCAACCCGATGCTCGTCGCCCGGTCGGGCTGCACCGACTTCGGCGTCCACATCCGGTCGATGATCAACGCGCTCATCAAGCACGACGCCAAGATTCCGCTGTCGGTCGAGGTGAACACCGTCGACCCGGACCTGATGGCCGATCAGGCGTCGCAGTTCGTCAACGAGTTCGGCGACTACCCGTACCTCAACATCAAGATTCCCATCGGCTGGAACGAGCTGAAGGTGATCGCGCAACTGGCGAAGCGCGGCATCCCGGTCAACTGCACCTGCTGCATGTCGTACAACCAGGCGGTGATGGCCGCCTCGGCGGGCGCGAAGTACGTGAGCCTGTTCTGGGGCCGCATCCGCGACGTCGGGTACGACGCCGGGAGCGTCATCCGCGCCACCCGAGAGGCACTCGACCGCCGCGGGTCGGACAGCGAGATCATCGTCGGCAGCATCCGGCACCTCGTGGACGTGAACGAGGCGATCCAGGCCGGCGCGCACATCATCACCGTGCCGCCCAAGTTCTTCCCGCAGATGTGCGCCCACCCCAAGACCGACGAGGCGGTCGCCCAGTTCATGACCGAGTTCAAGGCGTGGGAGAACGCCGTCGCCGCCAGCAAGCTGAAGCGCGCGGCGTAGTGAAGAACCCACCCCCGGCCCCTCCCTGCAGGGAGGGGAGAAAGCCCTTCGCGTGCCGCGAACCTCAGCGTGCCGCCAATGCTTTCTCCCCTCCCTGCAGGGAGGGGCCGGGGGTGGGTTCTGCGGTTGCTCTGTGAGCGCGGATTGTGTAAACCGCACGCCCGCGCCGGCCGACTACAAGGATACGCGAAGCCTCTCACGGAAGAGAACCGATGGACCTCCGTAACAAGCGCATCCTGGTCACCGGCGGCGGCGGGTTCCTCGGCCGGCACGTGGTCGATGAGTTCCGCCGCGCCGGCGTCGCCCACCTGTTCACCCCGCGGCGCGCCGAGTACGACCTCACCGACGCCGACGCGGTCCGCCGCGTGCTCGACTGGAGCCGGCCGGACGTGGTCGTCCACCTCGCCGCCGTCGTCGGCGGGATCGGCGCCAACCGCAAGCACCCCGGCACCTTCCTGTACGACAACCTGATGATGGGCGTGCAGCTCATCGACGCGTGCCGCCGCCGCGGGCTGGAGAAGTTCGTCTGCGCCGGCACCATCTGCGCGTACCCGAAGTTCACCCCGGTGCCGTTCAAAGAGGAAGACCTCTGGAACGGCTACCCGGAGGAGACCAACGCGCCCTACGGCCTCGCCAAGAAGATGCTCCTGGCTCAAATCCAGGCGTACAAGCAGGAGTTCGACTTCCCCGGCACCTACGTGTTGCCGGTCAATCTGTACGGCCCGTGGGACAACTTCGACCTGCAGACGTCGCACGTCATCCCGGCGCTGATTCGTAAGTGCGTCGATGCGCACGCCCGCGACCTGCCCGAAGTGCCCGTATGGGGCACCGGGAAGGCGACCCGCGAGTTCCTGTACGTCGCCGACGCCGCCCGCGGCATCCGCCTCGCCGCGGAAAAGCTCGACACGCCCGAACCGGTCAACCTCGGCAGCGGGCACGAAATCTCGATCAAAGACCTCGCGCAGAAGATCGCCGACCACGTCGGCTATCGCGGTCAGTTGGTGTTCGACCCGACGCAGCCGGACGGCCAGCCGCGCCGCTGCCTCGACACCACCCGCGCCCGCCAGACGATCGGCTTCGAGGCCACGACGAGCCTGGATCGCGGCTTGGCGGAAACGGTCGAGTGGTATCGTGCCCAACTGGCCGCCGGGACCCGCATCGCGGCGTGATGCTGTCCGCGGCCGAATGCGTCACAACACCATGACGACACCCGACGAACGCGTTGCCGCGCTCGAGCGCGAGTTGAGCGAAGCCCGTGCGGAGATCGCCCGTCTCCGCGCGCCGCGTCGCTCGTGGCTCAACACCCGGATCCGCCACCACGCCAAGACGACGCTCGGCTTATCGATGAATATCGGGAAGTTGAGCTTCCCCGGCGCGCCGCGGGTGCTCCGCGTGCCGGACTGGTATCACCGCACACCGGCCCCGCCGAACCCGCCGCTCATCTCGATCGTCACCCCGTCGTACAACCAGGGTTCATACCTCGCGAAGACGCTCGACAGCGTTCTGTCGCAGAACTACCCGCGGCTCGAACTCGTCGTTCAGGACGGCGGCTCGACCGACGGCACGTCCGCCGTCCTCGACCGCTACCGCGACCGCCTGCACCACTGCGAATCGGCGCGCGACGGCGGGCAAGGAGATGCGATCAACCGCGGGTTCGCGCGCACGTCCGGCGAGGTGATGGCGTACCTGAACTCCGACGACCTCCTCTTGCCCGGCGCGCTGAACGCGGTGGCGTCGTACTTCGCCGCCCACCCGGACGTCGATGTCGTGTACGGTCACCGCGTCGTGATCGACCGGCACGGCGACGAACTCGGCCGCTGGGTGCTGCCCGCGCACGACGACGAAACGCTCCGCTGGCAGGACTACATCCCGCAAGAGACGATGTTCTGGCGTCGCCGCGTGTGGAACGCGGTCGGCGGTATCGACACCTGCTTCCGCTTCGCGCTCGACTGGGACTTCATCTTGCGCGTGCAGGCCGCGGGGGCGAAGTTCCACCGCCTCGGGCGCTTCCTGGGCGCGTTCCGCGTTCACGACACGTCGAAAACGGTGACCGTCGTTCATACCCAGGGGGCGGCCGAAGTCGCGCAACTGCTCCGCCGCACGCAGGGCCGCGACGTCACCCCGCTCGAAGTCGAGGCGCACTTGCGGCGCTACCGCCGCCGGCACGTCGTCCACAACGTCGCGTACAGCCTGGGTCTGGTTCGATACTGATACATTCACAAAATGTCAGTATTCAGCCGTATATCAATGTTGGGTGATGGATTTGGCGAAGTCAAATCGCGAAGTGAAAATTTTTCAGTTTTTCGGAAGTGAGCCGCTCGCGGCTTCGCGGGAGCAAATGTACCCGCGAAGCCGCGAGCGGCAGACACGCGTTACTTCTTGCCCTTGATGGTGTTGCGTACCTTGGCGTTGCCCTTCGGCTCGACCACAAGCTCTTCCTTGCGAACGGTGCCCTTCACGGTCTGCGTGTCGCGCACCTTGCGCTTGGCGACGCGCACCTCTTCAGTGACGACCGGTTCCTTGGTGACGTGAACGTGTTCTTCCTTCACCGGGATGCGGATCTCCTCGGCCGCGATCTCGCCCTCGGCCGTGCCGGTCGCCGCCCGGCGCTCGATCACCACCTCTTCACGTTCGACCGGCACGGTGATCTGCTTTTCTTCGGTGCGGACCTCCTTGCGGATGTCCACCTCGGCCGTCTCCACGTCCTTGTTCGCGCGGAGGTATTCTTCACGCAGTTGGATGACGCGGCCGGCGTCGTCGCGGAACCCGCCCTCGGCCAGCGTGTTCGCCCGGTCGGCTCGGACGGCGTTCCACCCGGCCCGGTCGAACCCGCCGCGGCGGTGCAGCGCCTCGCGGGCCTCCAGCGCCTTGCCGTTGGCCTCGACCGTCACCAGGTAGCGGCCGGACTTGACCTCGTTCTCGTAGTACTCGGCGTCCTCTTCGGGGATGCCCCACCCGATCAGCGCGCCGGTGACGCCGGCGATGGCCGCCCCGCCGGCCGCGTTGAGCAGCACCGTGCCCAGCGTCCCCAGCGCCAGCACCGGGCCGACCACCGGCACGACCCCGGCGATGATGCCCGCCCCGACCAGCGCCCCGCCGGCCGCCCCGGCGACCGCCCCGGCCACCGCGCCCTCCTCGGCGTAGGTGTCGTCGGCCGCCCCGGTCTTGACCGTGTTGCCCTCGGCGTCGCGGTACACCATCCCGATCTTCTCGTCGTCGAACCCGGCCGACTTCAGGTCCTCGACCGCCTGCTCGGCCCGCGCCTTGGTCTCGAAAACGCCCACCACGGCGTTGGTCTTCTTGCGGTTCGGCATGATGAGCCTCATCGTTGGAGTGTCGGACGTGCGTTCGCGGCTTCCCGCTGAAGCCCGCTGGTGCCAAACAGATGCACCCCGCGTGCCGTCCCGCCGCCCGGAACGCACCCGACGTCTCCGGCACGCGCCGTGCAACCCGACCGGTGTAGCGGCGACGGTCGCCGTTCGACTTCAACTGAGGAGAGACGACATGGCTACCACCACGACCCGCCCCGGCATGGCCCCGCAGACGAGCACCGGGCTGCGGCCGCAAGCCGGCACGACCGACGAGGCGCAGAAGCACTCCGAGGGGCCGGTGGCGCGGGGGATCGAGCACTACACCGCGCAGATGCCGTCGGACTGGTTCCTGTGGGCGGCCGGCGGGTCGATCGTCGCCTCGCTCACCCTCCAGTGCCTGGGCCGCAAGGAGGACGCGCAGTTCGTCGGCCAGTGGGTGGCCCCGTTCATGCTGCTGGGCGTGTACAACAAGATCGTCAAGGTCGCCGGCAGCGACCGCGTTTCGGACGAGTGACCGCCCGGGCCGGGGGCTTCCGGCGGGCTATCGCCGGAAGTCCCAGCGGCCGTACCCGCCGTCGCCCCACAGCCCGTCGATGCGGTCGTCGCTCACCACGAACGCGGTGTTCGCCACCCCGTACGGCAGCCCGTCCGTCTGCTGGTTCACGCCGACCAGTTTGTTGCCCTCGCGCCGCCACTCGATCAGATACCGCCCCCCGTCGTAGAAATTGACGTACACACGGTCGCCGACGGTGACGATGGTCGCGGTGCCGACCGACCACCCGGCCCCCTTCCTACCGTCGTTCCGCCAGCGGCTGGCCCATTCGCCGTCGATGCCCGCCTTCCGCTGATAGGTCCCCTTGAACTTCCAGAGCGCGTTCGGGACGGTGTCGTCCAGCGGCAACTTGGCCTCCTTGCCCAGTTGGAGTGCCGCCGGCTGGTCCGGCTCGAAGATGTCCTTCAGTCCGAACGGGTTGCGCGGCTGGTACGGCACTTCCGGCACGGCCGCGAACGGGTGGACGACAACGGCCGCCCCCGATTGCCGGAAGTCGATGAACGCCACCCCGGTCGCCGGGATCACCCACCACAGGTCCACCCCCGGCTTGCTGTCACCGGCGGCGCCGGTGTCGAGGTCCAGCGCCTGGTAGGGCGTCAGCTTGACCGCCCCGCGGACCGGCGTCCCGTCGGCGGCCTGTGACTCGAACTTCACCGACACATTTTCGCCGTCGCGGAGGGCGAACAGCTTCCCGACGCCGCCGTCGGCCGTCCGGTATAACATGGCTTGGCCGTCCGGGGTGCCGAACAACAGCTTACGGTCGCGGACCGGCGGTGTCGCCGCCAACTGCTGGCGGATCGCGGCGGCCGTCAGCCCGTCGTAGGTCTGCTCGGCGGTCAGTTCCTTGCGCGGCGGGAGTTGGCGCGGCGGCGCGACCGGGGGCGGCTTCGGCTCGTCGTGCTTCGCCTCGTCGCGCCGCCCCTTCGGCCCGCTCAGGGCGAAAACGGCCGCGCCGACGGCAACCGCGGCCGCCGCGACCGCGACGCCCGCCCACAACAGCCCGCGGCGCGACGGGGCCGGTGCCGGCCGGTGCCCGGTCCGCTCGGCGGGCGCGGCCTCGGTGTCCGCGAACGCGAACGGGTCCGGGCCGGCGGCCGGCACCGCCAGCGGTGCGACCGGCGGGCGGATCGCGGCCAGCGCGCGGGCGATCGCGGCCAGTTCGGCGGCCGCCGAACTGGCCGTCGGCGGCCGGTCGGCCGGGTTCTTCGCCATCAGCCGGGCGACGAGGTCGGCCAGTGCCACCGGCACCGACGGGTTGAGCGTGCGGACCGGCGTCGGCTCCTCGGTGACGATCGCCGTCAGCGTGCCCAGGGCCGACCCGCGGTCGAACGGCGACTTGCCGACCAGCAGCCGGTACATGACCGCGCCGAGGGAGAACAGGTCGGTCCGGTGATCGACCTTCGCGCCGTGCGCCTGCTCGGGGCTCATGTACGCCGGGGTGCCGAGTACCAGCCCGGTCGCGGTGAGGTCGGCCTGGCTCGCCCCGCCGACCATCCCGGTCGGCTTGGCGAGGCCGAAATCGACGACCTTGGCCCGGCCGTCGGGCGCTTCCAGCCAGATGTTGGCCGGCTTGATGTCGCGGTGGACCACGCCGAGTTCGTGCGCCGCGGCCAGACCCAGCGCGACCTCGCGGGCGAGCCGGACCGTCTGTCCGACGTCCGGCTCGCCGGCCCGCTTGAGGAACTGGTCGAGCGGGTACCCCTTGAGGTACTGCATGGCGATGTACGGGGTGCCGTCGATCTCGGCGGCCTCGAACACGGTGACGACGTGGTCGCTGGCGACGCGGGCGGCGGACCGGGCCTCGCGCAGGAACCGCTCGGCCGCCCCGGCCGCGTCCCGCTGCTCCGGGAGGAGCAACTTGAGCGCGACCGGCCGCCGCAGCCACTCGTCGAATGCGAGGTACACCGCGCCCATGCCGCCCTTGCCGAGCAGCTTCTGAACGCGGTACTTGCCGAACCGCCCGAGTTCGCCGGCCGCGGCCGGCGGGGCGAACTGTGCGCCGTCGCGGGCGGCCGCCTGTGAGGCTGGGCGGGTGGTGTCGTCTCTCATGGCGGGTGCCCTGGGCTGAGGCTCGGGCGCGCCCGACCGCCGTCAGGACAGCAGTCCCTTGACTACGTGCCCGTGAACGTCGGTCAGCCGGAAGTCGCGTCCCTGAAATTTATATGTGAGCTTGGTGTGGTCGATGCCGAGCAGGTGCAGGATTGTGGCCTGGAAGTCGTGAACGTGGACCGGGTCTTGGGCCGGGGCGAACCCGAAGTCGTCGCTCGCGCCGTATGACGTGCCCGCCCGCACCCCGCCGCCGGCCATCCACAGCGTGAACACGTACGGGTGGTGGTCGCGGCCCCAACTCTTCACATCCTCGATCTTCCCTTGCAGGAACGGCGTCCGGCCGAACTCCCCGCCCCAAATCACGAGCGTGTCATCCAGCAGATTGAGCCGCTTCAAGTCTTTCACGAGCGCGGCCGACGGCGCGTCCGTATCTTCGCACTGAATCTTGAGTTGGGTGTTGAGGTTGCGGTGCTGGTCCCAGCCGGCGTGGAACAGTTGCACGAACCGCGTGCCCCGCTCGACCAACCGTCGGGCCATCAGGCAGTTGTACGCGAAGCTCCCCTGCCGCCGGACGTCCGGCCCGTACATCTCCAATACCTTCTGCGGTTCCTTGCTGAAGTCGGTCAACTCCGGCACGCTCGTCTGCATCTTGTAGGCCATTTCGTACTGCGCGATGCGGGTACTCACCTCCGGGTCGCCGAACTCCTTGTGCGCCATCTCGTTGAGCTTCGCGAGGTCGTCGAGAGAGGCGCGGCGCGCTTCCTTGCTCAGCCCGTCGGGATTCGACAGGTAGAGCACCGGGTCGCCCTGCCCGCGGAACTTGACGCCCTGGAATTTGGTCGGCAGGAACCCGCTGCCCCAATAGAAGTCGTAGAAGATCTGCCCGCACGACGCTTCCTTGTCGCGGGACGTCATCACGACGAAGCCGGGAAGCTCCTGGGTCTCGCTGCCGAGGCCGTAGGTGAGCCACGCCCCGGCGCTGGGCCGACCGGGCATCTCGTTGCCGGTCAGGAAGAAGCAGATGGCCGGCGCGTGGTTCACCTGGGTCGTGTGCATCGACTTCACGAAGCACAGGTCGTCGGCGACGCCCGCGGTGTGCGGCAGGAAGCTCGACACCCACGCGCCGCTCTGCCCGTGCTGGCGGAACTTGGTGATCTCGGGCAGGCACGGGCGGACGGTCTGCCCGCCGGTCATGGTGCTGAACCGCGCGCCCTTGACCACCGAATCCGGGATCTGCTGCCCCTTCTGCTTGGTGAGTTCCGGCTTGTAGTCGAACAGGTCGACGTGCGTCGGCGCGCCGTTCTGGAACAGGTAGATGACGCGCTTGGCCTTCGGGGCGCTGTGCGGCAACCCCGGAAGGCCGCCGGTGCGCGTGCGCTCGGCCGCGCCGGCGTCCCGCGCGAGCAGCGACGCGAGCGCCGCGGTGCCGATGCCGGTGGCGGTGCGGCCGAAGAAGTGGCGGCGAGTCAGGTTCGCGCGGTATTCGGTGAGTGGCGTCATGGCTCAATCGTGGGTGCGAAGGAGATCGTTTAGCGGCAACCCCGAAGGGGTTGTGACGCGGTGTTACTTGTTCAGCGCCTCGTCCAGATTGAGCACCGTGAGGCACACCGCGGCCAGCGCCGCGTGCTCGACCGCGTCCAGCTTCTCGTTCCGCGGCGACTCGCCGACCTTCAGCAACTTCAGCGCGGCGGGTTTGTCGGCCGCGAACAACCCGCGCTGTTTCTCCAGTGCCGATGCGAGCACGCGCGCTTCCGCGTCCGTTGGCGTGCGGGCCAGCACTCTCCGATATGCGAAGGCGAGCCGCTCGGCGTCGGTCCCGCTTCCCTTTTCGAGCGCGAGTTGGGCCAGCGCCCGCGCCGCTTCGACGTATGTGATGTCGTTCAGCGTGACGAGGGCGTGGAGCGGGGTGTTGGTGGTCGTCGTCTTGACGCTGCACGTCTGCCGGTTGGCGGCGTCGAAGAACATCGTCGGCCCGACGATCCGCCGCCAGAACACGTACAGGCTGCGGCGGTACAGCGCCTCACCCTTATCGGCGACATACCGCTTGTTGCCGAACGTCGCTTCTTCCCAGATGCCGGCCGGCTGGTAGGTCTTGACCGGCGGGCCGCCGATCGTGGGCGTCATCAGCCCGCTGGCGGCGAGCGCCGCGTCGCGAATCATCCACGACGGCATCCGGCCCCGCGGCCCGCGGGCGAGCAGGCGGTTGTCCGGGTCGCGTTCGAGCAGTTCCGGCGTCACGCGCGCCGACTGGCGGTAGGTCGCGCTCGTCACGATCAGCCGAATCAGCTTTTTGGTGTCCCAATTGCTTGCATACTCAACCGCGAGCCAGTCGAGCAACTCCGGGTGGCTGGGCCGCTCGCCCTGCACGCCGAAATCCTCGCTCGTCTTCACCAACCCGGTGCCGAAGAGCTGCTGCCACAGGCGGTTGACGGCGACGCGGGCCGTCAGCGGGTTGTCCTTCGATGCGATCCACCGCGCGAGGTGCAAGCGGTTGGCCGCGGCGTCCTTCCCGTCGCCGCCGATGCCGAAAGTCGGAACGCCGGCGGTAACTTTCGCTTCCTTCTTCTGGTAATCGCCGCGGGTCAGGACGAAGGTCTCGCGCGGTTGCGGCTGGTCGGCCATGACCATGACCTTCGCCACCGCCGCGCCCGCCGCGTCGCGCGCCTGACGCAACTTCCGCAGTTCTGGCAGCAGTTTGACGTACTCCGGTTGCGCGTCCTTGAAGTGCTTGATGAGTTCGTCATAGTTCTGGTCGGCGCGGTCGTTCGGCCCCTTCCGCAAAGCTGATTCGATGAGCGGCGGGAGCGTGGAGGCGTAGTTGCCGTCCTTGTCCTTGATCGCGGCCGCGTCGCGCAACTTCTGCTCGATCGGCACCACCCGCTTCACCATCTCGTCGTAGGCGGCCTGGGCGGCCTTCCGCTTCGCCTCCTGGTCGGCGGTGGCGAAGTCCATGACGGGTGCCGTCTGCCCGCTGCCGCCGCCGCCGTTCACCGGCGTCTGGTTGAAGTACGCGAACAGCTGGTAGTAGTCCTTCTGCGAGAACGGGTCGAACTTGTGGTCGTGGCACCGCGCGCAACCCACCGTCAGCCCGAGCCACACGGTGCCGGTCGTCTCGGTCTGGTCGAACACGTATTCGACGCGGTTCTCCTCGGCGATCCGCCCGCCCTCGCCGTTGATCATGTGGTTGCGGTTGAACGCGGTCGCCAACTGCTGGTCCCGGGTCGCCTTCGGCAATAAGTCCCCGGCCAACTGCCACACCGTGAACTGATCAAAAGGGAGGTTGTCGTTGAACGCGCGGACGACCCAGTCGCGCCACGGCCACATGGTCCGCTCGCCGTCGCCCTGGTAGCCGTTGCTGTCGGCGTAGCGGGCCGCGTCGAGCCAGTCCCACGCCATCCGCTCGCCGAACCGCGGCGACGCGAGCAGGCGATCGACCACCTTCTCGTAAGCGTCGGGCGCAGCATCTTTGAGGAATGCGTCCACGACGTCCGGCGCCGGCGGGAGGCCGGTCAGGTCGAGGGTGACGCGGCGGATGAGACGCGCCTTGTCCGCTTCCGGCGACGGCGTCAGCCCTTCCTTTTCGAGCCGCGCGCGAACGAAGGCGTCGATGGGGTTTGAGTTTTGGGCCTTGGTCTTTGGGATTTCCGCGGGCTGCGGGGCGGTGAAACTCCAGTGCTGCCCCCACTGCGCCCCGCCGTCGATCCACTTCTTGAGCGTGTCGATTTGCTTCGCGGTGAGCTTCTTGTTGGCTTTTGGTGGCGGCATCACCTCGGACGGGTCGTCCGACACGATCCGCTGAATGAGCGCGCTGTCGGCGCTCTTGCCGGGGACGATCGGGCCACCTTTGGCCAGCGCGTCGGCCTTCGTATCGAGCCGCAAATCGGCCTTCCGCGACCCGGCGTCCGGGCCGTGGCATTTGAAGCACGCGTCCGAAAGAATCGGCAGCACGTCGCGGGCGAAATCGACCTTATCTTGTGCGAACGCCGGAGCCGCCGGGGCGCCCAGCGCGGCGAACACGAGGAGAAAGCGTGTCATGGCAGCGGGCACGCGGGTTGGGGCGAACGCGGGCGGATGGGGGAAGTATACCCGAACGCGTGAGTTCGATGGTGAAGAAACCAACCCCCAACCCCCTCCCTGCAGGGAGGGGGCTTCAGCCCCTTTACACATCGTAGACGTTGGCGTCGTGTCGAGCCGCAAAGCCCCCTCCCTGCAGGGAGGGGGTTGGGGGTTGGTTTCTTCGCCTTGATTCGCCCCCGGCCGCCGCTATACCGCCCCGCCTTCCGAACACACAACGGGGCGGAGAGACCGCGTGGGGAGCGGGCGGGTTCCAACCTGGGTCGGGCTGTGCGCCGTGCTGACGCTGTCGGCCGCGCCACTCGCCAGCGCGCAGCAGCCGATCCGGCGGGTCGCGGCGCTCGACGAGCCGTTCGGTGGCAGCCCGGCGTCGCTGCCGGTCGATGGCGACATGCGGCCGATGTCGCCGGTCCCGCCGCGGACGGCCTACCAGCCGCCGCGCCGCGACCCGGCCGGCGTCCCGTACGAGCCGGACTTCACCCTGCCCGACGGCGCGCCCATTCCGGTCCCGCAGTCGAAGGCCCGCGAGTACCGGTTCGGCCCGCGATACCGGCAGAAGATCGACACCGACAGCATCGACATCCCGGACAAGGACTTCCCGAACGACCCGAAGAAGGTGACCAAGCGGATTCTGATCACCGGCGGGGCGATCTTCAGCGTCGCCAACCGCGACGGCACGCAGTCCACCGAGTTCGCGTTCGACAACGGGGTCATCTGGTATCGCGGCGGGAGTGGCAACCTGATTCAGGACGTCGCCACCCCCGGCGACGGCCGCGAGCGGGTCGAGGTGTACCTGTCCGGCAACGTCATCATCCGCACCATCCGCGGGCAGGGGGCCGGGCAGGTGGCCCAGACCCTCCGCGCCCAGGAGGTGTACTACGACACCGCCACCGACCGCGCGCTGGCGATCCGCGCGGACCTCGAGACCATGCTGCCCCGCAGCGCCCTGCCGCTGCACATCAAGGGCGAAGAGGTGCGCCGGCTGGACCTCGAGAACTGGGAGGCGCTGACCGCGACCGCCGACGCGAGCATGCTGCCGAGCGACCCCGGGTTGCGGCTGGACTCGCGGCGGTTCACGCTCAGCGAGCGCAAAACGATCCGCCGCAACGTCTTCGGCATCCCGATCCGCGACTTCCGCACCGGCGAGCCGGTCGAGTACCGCGAGCAGATCGTGACCGGCGAAAGCGTGGTGACGCGGCTGGCCGGCGTCCCGATCTTCTACCTGCCGAAGTTCCGCGCCGACGCGGCCGACCCGCTCGGCCCGCTCCAGGCGTTCAGCTTCAGCCAGAACCGCCAGTTCGGGGCGCAGTTCTACAGCACGTTCGACGTGTTCGAGTTGCTGGCCATCCGCCCGCCGCCGGGGCACAAGTGGCGGGTGGACCTCGATTACCTGAGCCGCCGCGGCCCGGCCCTCGGCACCACCTACACGTACACCGTGCCCAGCCGCGAGCCGGGCGAGCCGCTCGCCGGCGCCGGCCTCATCAAGTTCTACGGGCTGTCGGACCAGAAGGACGCCGACATCCTCGGCGGCTTCCGCGGCCCGGAGCCGCACAACCCCGATTTCCGCGGCCGCGCCATGTGGCGGCACCAGCAGGAGATCACCCAGGAACTGTACTTCCAGGGCCAGCTCGCGCTGCTCAGCGACAAGAACTTCCTCGAACAGTTCTACAAGAACGAGTTCGACATGGGGCCGAACCAGGAGACGTTCGCGTACCTCCAGTGGCAGCGGCGGAACTTCGGCGCGACGGCGCTGGTCGAGGACCGACTGACGCGGCAGTGGGTGACCGAGACGAACTGGCTGCCGCGGGTGGACGGGCACCTGATCGGGCAGACGTTCTTCAGCGACCGGCTGGTGTACAACCTCCGCGGGTCGGCCGCGTACGCCGAACTGCGGCCGGCGGAGTACTCCCCGTACCCGATTCTGGAGACCGACCGCCGCGGGGTGAACACCGGCCGGTTCAACGTGACGCAGGAGATCAGCGCGCCGTTCTCGCTCGGCCCGGTCAAGCTCGACCCGTACGGGCTGCTGTACCTGACCGAGTACACCAGCGACGTGAACGGCAACGAGACCGGGCGGGTGGTGGGCGGCGGCGGGGCGCGGGCGAGCGTCCCGTTCTCGCGGCTGTACGGCGACGTGTCCAGCGAACTGCTGAACCTCCGCGGGCTGTACCACAAGACGGTGTTCGGGGCGAACTACCGCGTCCTGGGGTCGAACGAGTCGTTCCGCCAGTTCCCGATGCTGGACCGGCTGAACGACGACGCGACCGACCAGGCGTTCCGCAACATCGTCCCGTTCCAGCCGCTGTTCGTGCCCGGGCCGGACGGGCCGCGGCTGGCCACCGCCGCCAGCCCGGACAGCGTGTTCAACCCGCAGCGGTACGCGATCCGCCGGCTGGTCGAGAACCGGATCGACACTCTCGACGACATCCAGGTGCTCCAAGTGGATGCCCGGCAGCGGTTCCAGACCAAGCGCGGGTACCCGGGGCTGGAGCACACGGTCGATTTCCTGACCCTGGACGTGTCGGCGTCGTACTTCCCGAACGAGAAGCGGGACAACTTCGGGCACCCGTGGTCGTTCCTCGAGTACGGGGCGGTGTGGAACGTGGGCGACCGCACGTCGGTGGTGTCCAACGGGTGGTTCGAGCCGTACGACGGCGGGTCCAAGTACTGGAACGCCGGGGTGTTCCTGAACCGCACCGACCGCACCAACCTGTACGTCGGGTACCGGCAGACGGACCCGCTCAACAGCAAGGCGGTGACGCTCAACCTGGGCTACCAGTTGAGCCGCCGGTACTACGCGTCGGTGGGGGCCAGCTACGACTTCGGGCTGAGCCAGGCGCTGTCCAACTCGTTCACCCTGACCCGGACCGGGGCCGACCTGACGGTGACGGTCGGGTTCACGTACACCGCGTTCGTCAACAGCTTCGGGTTCCAGTTCCTGATCGTCCCGAACCTGGCGGCCGGGCGGTTCAACGCGCAGGCGCTCAACGGCAACAGCTTCAGCGGCGGCGGCCGGCGGTAATCACCCGTCACAACGCCGCGGGCGGCGGTACGTCATCCGCTTTCACCTCCCCCCTTCGGCCCCGGTACAGCGGCGTTGTGCGTCTGCACAACCCGCGCGGCACCGGGGCGAGTCGGGGCAGGTCGGCGAGGCTTTGCGATCCGGGTGGGGGGTAAGGCGTCCGCGCGACAGAGGGATACAACACGCGCGGCTTCGCTCAACTCACCAACGCGTCGCTCTCACCCCCCACCCGCCGCGTGCAAAGCCACGCGGCGACCTCCCCCTCAAGGGGGGAGGTGAGAAGACACGGCGGAAGGGACACGAGTATGACACGCGCACGAACACCACTGGCGGGGGTGGCGATGACCTGGGACGAGGCCGGCGACGGCCGCCCGGCGCGGAAGAAGCCGCGCCGCTGGCGGGACAAGTTCCGCGAGGCGTTCCGCGGGGTGAAGAAGGGCGTCCGCGGGCAGTCCAGCTTCTTCGTCCACTTCTTCTTCGCCGCGGTCGCGCTGACGACCGCCGCGGCGCTGGAGTGCGAGCGGTGGGAGTGGTGCGCCGTGGTCGGGTGTATCGGGCTGGTGTTCGCGGCCGAGTTGATCAACAGCGCCGTCGAGACGCTGTTCAAGGGGCTGGAACCGGACGCCCAGAACCGCGTCTACCACTGCCTGGACATCGCGGCCGGGGCGGTGCTGGTGGCCGGGCTGACCGCGGCCGCCGTCGGCCTCCTGATCTTCGGCCCCAAACTCCTGCTGCTGTTCCGCTAACGGCGAACCGCGACCGTGAGGGAGCGGGTGGGCGCGAGGAGTACGTTACTCCCAATGCCCACCCGCTCCCTCACGGTCGCGGTTCGCCGGTGCGGCTCAGGCGGCCTTCCGCGCCTCCAGCACCCAGGTGTTGGCCCGCAGGTAGTCGAGCGTGCGGATCACCGCCTCGCGGATGGTCAGCGTCTGCTTCCACCCGAACGAGCGGAGCTTGGCGGTGTCGAGGAAGATGAACGGGCTGTCGCCGATCCACCCCCGCGTCCCGCCGGTGTGGTTCACCTGCGGCTTCAGCCCGAGCCGGTCGCAGATCCAGCCGAGCGAGTCGTCCACCTGGGTGTACTCGTCCGCCCCCAGGTTCACCACGTTGACCGCGTCGGTCGCCTTCTCGGCCACCGTCAGCATCGCGGAGACGCAGTCCTGCACGTACAGGTAGCTTTTCCGCTGCTTGCCGTTCCCGAGCACCTCGATGGCGTGCGGGTTGGCGAGCAGCTTGGCGTAGAAGTCGAACACGTGGCCGTGGGTGTACCGCTCGCCCAGGATCGAGACGAAGCGGAAGATGTACGCCCGGAAGCCGAACCCGTGTGCGTAGGCGCTGATCAAGCCCTCCCCCGCCACTTTGCTGGCCGCGTACAGGCTCGTCTGGATCGGGAACGGGGCTGTTTCCGGCGTCGGGAACACGTCCGGCTCGCCGTACACCGACCCGGTGGACGAGAACCCGATCCGCTTCACCCCGTTCACGCGCATCGCTTCGAGAACGTTGAACGTGGCGACGGTGTTCTGCTGGAGGTCGCGGTCCGGGTGGTTGGTGCCGAACCGCACGTCGGCGTTGGCCGCGAGGTGGAACACGAAGTCGTGCCCCGCGACGGCCTTCTTGAGCCGCGGGAGGTCGAGGGTGTCGCCCTCCACCAGCGCGAACCGCGGGTTCTTCCGCGCCTCGGCCAGGAACGGCAGTTGCCCGGTACTGAGGTTGTCGTACGCGGTGACGCGATGGCCGTCGGCCAGCAGCCGGTCCACGAGGTTGCTGCCGATGAAGCCGGCCCCGCCGGTCACGAAGTAGTTCACGCCGCCCTCCGTTCCGAAACCGGGTCGAACCGCATGACCGGGGCCGCGCCCTTCCGCTCGGCGCACAGCAGCACGCTGGTGCCGAGCGGCAGCGGGACGACGCGCTCGGTGGCGAGCATCCCGTCGAGCACGCGGCCGACGATCGACTTCTTCCCGCCGCCCACCTGACCCACCGGGTACGGGCGGCGCAGCCACTTGCTGAACGCCAGGCACACCGGAATCAGGGTGCCGCCGAAGTACCGCAACTTCTTGACGTCGCAGGTGCCGGACACGAGGTCGCGGAGGGTCTGCTTGCTGTACCGGCGGAAGTGGCCGAGTTGCTCGTCGTGGTAGCCGAACAGCCACTGCCCGGCGGGCACCGCGATGAGCATCAACCCGCCGGGGCGGAGCAGTTCGGCCATTTTTGAGAACGCCCGGCGGTCGTTCTCGATGTGTTCGAGCACGTCGGTCGAGACGACCGCGTCGAACCCGCCGGGACCGTCGTAGGCCTCGATCGAGGAGACGACGAACGAGCTGTCCGGGAACCGGTCGCCGGCCCGCTCGCGGGCGAGTTCGATGTACTCCGGGCCGGGGTCGATGCCGACCACCTGATGCCCGGCGGCGGCGAGCAGGCACGACAGTTCGCCCGACCCGCACCCGGCGTTGAGCACCCGCTGCGGCCCGCGCCCGGCCATCCACTTGAGGAGGACGCGGTACTTGCTCTGGGCGTACACGTCTCCGGACTTGGCCAGGAAGTCGGCGTACTGGGCCGGGTTGAACGTGTCCGGTGCGGGCATGTGTGCGTCCTCCGTGACCTCGCGGTGTATTTGGTGTTTCGTTTTTGGTGTTTTGTGCCTAACGGACGCCCGAGACGCCCTGCCAATCAGATGGCGGCAAAACACAAAAAACGAAACACCAAACACCACACCTAGGCGGCCTTCCCGGCCCCGAACCGGATGCGGAACAGGTCCTTCAGGTTCTTCCAGTTACCGCTCACCATCCGCAACCGGGTGTCGCCGTCGTCCTGCCAGTTGACCCCGACTTCCTTCACTTTGTAGCCCGACCGCAGCGCCAGCGACAGCACTTCCACATCAAACATGTAGCCGTCGATCCGCTGACGGGAGAAGAGATCGGCGGCGACCGGGGCGCGGAAGAACTTGAACCCGCACTGCGTGTCCTTGATGCCGTACAGCCCGACGAGCGGGCGCATCACCGCGGCAAACCCCTTCGACCCGATACGGCGGTACCACGGCTGCCGGACTCGCACGTTCGCGTCGGCCGCCGCCCGCGAACCGATGACGATGTCAAACCCCTGATCGAACCAGGGCAAAACCTTCTCGATCTCGTCGATGGCGACCTTGTAGTCGGCGTCGAGGAACCCGACGAGGTCGCCGGTGGCGGCGAGCACGCCCTCCCGCACCCCGCGGCCCTTCCCGCGGCGCTGGGGTTCGCCCATCACTTTCACCGGAAGTTCGCTGACGAGCGCCGCGGCGGCCTCGCGGGTGCCGTCGGTGCCGTCGGCGGCGACGATCAGTTCGTAGGCGTAGCCGCGGGGGTCCAGGTAGTCGCGGATGGCGCGGAGGGTGCGCTGGATGGTGGCCACCTCGTTGAACGCCGGGACGATCAGGCTCAATCGCGGCAACGCACTCATTCCCGCCCCGCTCGGTTCGGACCTCGACCCGTAGACGCAACGCGCCGCTTGTTATCGGCATCGCGGCGCGCGGATTTTACCGCCGGTGTCGGTCGGAGTGCGGGTAATAGCGAATCCGGCGAAGGGACGCAATGCGACCTCGCGCCGGGGTGATGAGAAGGGGAGGGCGGGCGCCCGGCCCGCGCGAAGGGCCGGCCGGGCGCCCTCGGCCGGTCACTTCACCTCTTCGAGCTTCCAGAGCTGCTTCTTCGACTTGTCGTCGGCCTTCGACTGCACGAGTTGACCGTCGGCGTCCGGTTCGACGACCAGTTCGCTTGACTTGCTCTTGAGCCGCCGCTCCTTGCCGTCGCCGGCCCACGACCACCGCTGGTTGTCCTTGTCGTCGTCCTTGGCGTCCCACACGATGATCGAGGCGCCTTCGTCCTTCGAGTCCTCGTTCACGTCGAGCACCTTGCCGGTCTTGCGGTTGACCAGTGCGAAGTGGTCGCCGTCCTTCTTGACCTCCCACTGCTGGGCCTTGTTGGCGTCGTCGGCCTTGGCGAGGACGGCGCGGCTGCCGGCCTCGTCGGAGTCGTCCTTGACGGCCAGCACCTTGCCGCTGTCGATGTGGACGAGCCGGTAGAACTTCTCTTCGGCGGCCGCGGGCGCGGCGAACAGGGCGCAGGCGGTCAGGGTCAGGAACGTGCGAAGCATGTGAAGCCTCCCGGAGTTGGCGCGTGGCGGCGTGGGAGCGTGACCCGCGTTCGGTCCGAGGTGCAGCGCGGAGCGGGTCGCGGGTGATTGTACGCGCCTGGCGGGAGGGCAGGGTGTAGGCGGGGCGGAATTCACCGGATCGTCACGGTCGGGAGAATCCGAGGCGGCCGGTTCCGACTTCATCCGTGGACCCGAACGCGTTCACGACGCCCTACCGGGAGCGAGTCCGGGCGGGACGTAGGTTGCTTCAGCCGCTGGGACTCGCTCCCGGTAGGGCGATAAAGCACAACGCTTCGGGGGACGCAATCGCTGGCGAGTTCACCCGCGGCGGAACGCCGCAGAGGTTGTCTCGGAACCGGCCGCCCGTGGCTCGACGGTCATTCGATCTCGATCAGGTAGCTGACCACCCACAAATCGATCTGTTCCAACTTGGCCTTCCATCGCTCCTTGAACTCGCGCATCCACGCGCGGTTGTCGTCGGTGTTGGCCACATCGACCACCACCCGCACGAGGTCGTCGCGGTAAGTAACGCCCTCGTGCCGCCAGTGGCCCTCGACCTTCTGGGTCTCGTAACTCGCCGCGCCGAACCGGTCTACGACTTCCAGGACGGCCTCCGCGATCCACTCGGGGGGCACGTCGCGGCCGTCGTTAAACCGGAGCGGGAGCAGCACCTCGAACCGCCGCAAGCTGCTGCTCATACGTCGTCTTCCCCTGCACGGTGTACGGGACGTTCTGGTCGGCCAGGTACGCCAGCGCCGCCTCCGGGACGATGTGCTCGCCGGTCTTGAGCACGCGGCCGGAGAAGCGGCCGAGCAGGTGGCCGAGCGCCCGCTTCTCGGTCGCGCGGTCGGGGAACGTGATCGTTACCATGTTTGACCTCCGCGGCCAGTATATCACAACCGCATCACTTCTTCTTCGGCTCCGGCTCCTTCGTCACGATGCCGGGGCTGGCGTTGAATACCTTCACCGGGGTGCCGTCCTTCACGCTCCACACCCCGACGCCGCCGTCGTAGCTCCCGGCCGCCACCAGCTCGCCGTCCGGCGAGAACGCCACGGCATAGACGAAGTCGTTTAACCCCGACAGCACCTTGCCCGGGGCCAGGTCTGCGGTCCACAGCCGGACCGTCTTGTCGGCGCTGGAGGTGGCGAGCAGCGGTTGCTTCGGGTTGGCGACCACCTTGAACACCTCGTCGCCGTGCCCGCCGGCGTTCTTCACCTGCTTGCCTTCGCCGCCCGGCTTCCAGGTGCGGAGTTGCTTGTCGGCGCCCACCGAGAACCCGGCACTGCCGTCGGCCTTCACCGCCACCCCGTACACGATGTTCTGGTGCTCCGGGAACGTCACCACCGACTCCTTCGCCTTGATGTCCCACACCTTCGCCGTCTTGTCCCGGCCGGCGGTCAGCAGGTACTTCCCGTCGGCCGAGAGCGCGCACCCGAGCACCCAGTCGGCGTGGTTCTCGACCGTTTGCGTGAGCTTGGCGTCCGCCAGCCCATTCGAAAGATCGAAGATGCGAACGGCGCGGTCGCACCCGCCGGCCGCGAGCGTCTTGCCGTCCGGCGTCACCGCGAGGCACAGCACCGAGTCTTCCACGTCGAACAGGTGCTTGACCAGCACCGCCTTGTCGCTCACGCCGTCCAGCACCTCGACGCCGTCCTGGGTTTTGCCCTTCGCCTTGAGGATGTCGTAGACGCGGACGTCACCTTCCTGGCCGGGCCGGCCGCCGGCCACCGCGAGCAACCCGCCCGGCAGGAACTCCATCCCGTACGCCCGCTCGGCCCGGGTGCGGATGCGCTTCGCCAGCTTGCCGGTCGCGGCGTCCCACACGGTCAGTTCGTGGTGCCCGCCGACCACCACCTGCTTGCCGTCGGGCGTGAACGTCAGGGCGTTGACGATCACGGGGAACGGGTACGCCTTCGGCGGCACCGGCGGCTTCCACCGCACCCGCAGTTCCTTCACCAGGTCCGCCTTCGGGTCGATCCCGGCGTCGAGCTTGGCCCCTTCCTTGATCCACTTTTCGATGACCGCGGCCTTGTCCTTCGGGACCGCCTCGCCCTTGTCGCGCGGGGGCATGCGGCGCTGGTCGGTGGTGACCATGAGCGAGTGGAACTCGCCCTCGGCCGGCTTGCCCGGGACGATCGGCTCGCCGTTCACCCCGCCGGCCATGATCTTCTCGAACGTCGTCATGTCGTACTTGCCCGACTTCTTCTTGGCGTCGTGGCAGGCGAAGCAGTTCTCTTTCAGGATCGGGGCCACGTCGTTGATGAAACTGACCTGGGCCGAGGCGACTTGCGGCCCGGCGAGCAGGAGGGCGAGCGCGGAAAAGGCGTACCGGCGGCGCAGCATGGAGAAGGCTCTCGCGGAAAGTGGGTCGGGGCAGGATGTGATGGAGTGTAACCGACCGCGGCGGGCCGGGCAACGACCGAAATGCGGTCACATGTGCAGACCTTCGCCGCCCGCGCAGTGCGCGTTTCTACCGACATCGGTAACTCTGACCGACCTGTGTTACACTTGAAGGGGAATTGACAAAGCGCCGCGCGGCCGCAGGACCGGCGCATCTTGCGCGACCGCGTCAAGTTCACCAACGGCGGGCGGATTTTGCCGTTATGAGGTCGTCCGGGTATACTGAAGTTGCGCCGGAATCTTGCACCGCAATGGAAACGCGCGAAACGGGCGAGCGGACACCTCCCCGGCACCGGCTTTGCTATCGATTACCACCATTCACACGCGACATCGTCCGCACACGGCCGGTTGATTCGTGAAGGATCGCGCGGGACGGAAAAGCCCCCGTCCCCCGACAGTCCCTTCGCCCTTTACTCGCGCCCGCTGTTACTGCGTCGCCCCAACACAGAACCGCCTTGCGAGGTCCACACCAATGGGCTGGAGCCAGGAACGTCTGGAGCACGTCGCGCGCACACGGCTGGGCGGCGCGAAGCTGATCGTGGTGGCCAACCGCGAGCCGTACATCCACCGCTACAAGAACGGCGCGATCGAATGGATTCGCCCGGCCGGCGGCCTCACCACCGCGCTCGACCCTGTCATGCGGGCGTGCGGCGGGACGTGGGTGGCGCACGGCAGCGGCGACGCCGACGTGGTCACCGCCGACGCCAGCGGTCGCGTCGGCGTGCCGCCGGACGACCCGAACTACACCTTGCGTCGCGTCTGGCTGACGAAAGAGGACGAGGAAGGCTACTACTACGGGTTTGCCAACAGCACCATGTGGCCGCTGTGCCACCAGGTGTTCGCCCGGCCGACGTTCGACCCGGCGCACTGGGCCGCCTACCAAAAGGTCAACGAGCAGTTCGCCGCCGCAGTGCTGCAAGAGGCCGGCGACGGGCCGGCGATGGTGTTCGTGCAGGACTACCACTTCGCGCTGCTGCCGAAACTGCTCAAGGCCGCGCGCCCGGACCTCGTCGTCGCGCAGTTCTGGCACATCCCGTGGCCGAACGCCGAGAAGTTCATGGTGTGCCCGTGGGCGAAGGAACTGCTCGCCGGGATGCTCGGCAACGACCTCCTGGGGTTCCACACGCAGTACGACTGCAACAACTTCCTCGACACCGTGGACCGCGCGCTCGAATGCCGCATCGACCGCGAGCGGTTCGCGGTGCAGCGCGGCGGGCACGACACCACCGTCAAGCCGTTCCCCATCAGCGTCGACCCGGCACTGGCCGATGAATACCTCGTCGGCTGGGAGGACCGCGCCGCGGCGCTCCGCACGAAGCACGGGCTGGGCGACCGGCAGTTGATCGTCGGCGTGGACCGCGTCGATTACACGAAGGGCATTCCGGAGCGGTTGCGGGCCGTCGATCGGCTGTTGCACAAGCACCCGGAGTTGAAGGGCACGTTCCACTTCGTGCAGGTGGGCGCCCCGAGCCGGACCAGCATCCCCGCGTACCGCGACCTGACGAACGAGGTGAACACACTCGCCCACGACATCAACGCGACGCACGGCTCTGAGGACTGGCAGCCGGTGGTGTTCCTCAACGAGCACCACGGCCCCGAAGACATCTTCGCACTGTATCGCTCGGCTGCCGGGTGCGTCGTGAGTTCGTTGCACGACGGCATGAACCTCGTCGCCAAGGAGTTCGTCTCCGCGCGGGGCGACAATCAGGGCGTGCTGGTGCTGTCGAAGTTCACCGGGGCGGCCCGCGAACTGGTGGACGCGATGCTGGCGAACCCGTTCGACGTGGACGGGATGGCCGACGGGCTGTTCGCGGCGCTGACGATGCCCGCGGCCGAGCAAGAACGCCGGATGCGGCGGATGCGGGCGCAGGTGGACCAGCACAACATCTACCGCTGGGCCGGGAAGCTGCTGAGCGAGGTCGGAAAGCGGGTGCCCGACATGCCGCTGGCCGAGGAGGAAGAGGAGGAGTTACCGGACGCCGCCCGCGAGGAGGCGATCCAGCGCCGCATCGCCCGCGCGAACTTCTTCACCCAGATGCACCTCGCCAGTGCTGGTATTTAGTGTTTGGTTTTTGGTGTTTGGTATTTGGCCTCTGGGAGTGTGAAGGCCGCTCCTTCGCTCCGTCAGGTACCAAAAACCAAACACCAAAAACGGAACACGAATCCGCTTGACTTCGGTCGCCGTCAGAGCGACCATGAGGGCACTTCGCTTCGAACGCCGGTCGTGCGGTCCCGCGGCCGGTTCGCTGCCACCCACCCACAGGACCGCGCCGATGTCTGCTGCCTTCCGGCCCCTCGCGGCCGCGCTGTTGCTTGCCGTTCCCACCTCTGCGCGCGCCGCGGACCCGCTACACGTTCGCATCGACACGCACATTGCCGCCGGGTTCGGCGAGTCGAAGAAGTTCGCCGCGCCCGCCGCGGGCGACGAGGAGTTCGTCCGCCGCGTCTACCTCGACTTGGTCGGAACCACGCCGACCGTCGCGGAGTTGTACGCGTTCCTCGCGGACGCCGACGCGGACAAGCGCACCAAACTCATTGACAAGTTGCTCGCCGCGCCCGGGTACGCCCGGCGGATGGCGTGGTTCTTCGATGTCACCCTGATGGAGCGCCGGGCCGATTCGAAGGTGCCCCGGGCCGCGTGGGAGGCGTATCTCACCAGCGCGTTCGCCGAGAACAAGCCGTACGACGCGCTCGTCCGCGAGTTGCTGTCGAACGACGGGGCCGACCCGAAGACCCGCGCCGCGGCGAAGTTCTTCCTCGACCGCGACATGGAACCGCACCTCGTCACGCGCGACCTCAGCCGCATGTACATGGGCCGCAACATCCAGTGCGCCCAGTGCCACGACCACCCGACCATCGACGACTACAAGCAGGCGGATTACTACGGCATTCAGGCCTATCTGAACCGCTCGTTCCTGTTCCCGGCGGCCACCGCGGCGACCGCGGTCATCGCGGAGAAGGCCGAGGGCGACGTCAACTTCATGAGCGTGTTCGACAAGGCGAAGAAGCTACACAACGCCGCCCCGCGGATGCCCGGCGGGAAGGTTCTGGAGGAACCGAAGCTGGAGAAAGGGAAGGAGTACAAGGTCGCGCCGGCGAAGGACGTCAAGCCGGTGCCGGTCTACTCCCGGCGCGCCGGCCTCGCGGATGCCGTCACCAGCGCTGACAACTCTGCGTTCGCGCGAAACGCTGTCAATCGCGTGTGGGCGATGATGATGGGGCGCGGGATCGTCCATCCGGTCGACATGGACCACGGCAACAACCCGCCGAGCCACCCGGAACTGCTCGACGAGTTGGCAAAGGAGTTCGTCGCCCACAAGTACGACCTGAAGTGGCTGGTGCGCGAGATCGCCCTTTCGGCCGCCTACCAGAGGTCGAGTGAGGTTCCTGCCGGCCTGACCGACCCGCCCGCGGACCGCTACCTGGTCGCGGTGCTCAAGCCGCTGACCCCGGAGCAGTTCGCCTACGCGGCGATGCAAGCGACCGGCCACACCGACGCCGAGCGGACCGCGCTGGGCGCGAAGTGGACCGAACCTCAACTCGACGCGCGATTGATGCCGCGACTCGCGCCGTTCCGCGCCGCCCTGGGCCGCGGCGCGGACGCGACCGCCGACGAGTTCTCCGCCACGCTCGACCAAACCCTGTTCGTGAAGTACGGCGCGGCCGTCCGCGGCCTCCTGACCCCGCGCCCGGGCAACCTCGCCGCCCGGCTGAACGCGCTCACCAACCCGGACGCGGTCGCCGACGAACTGTTCGCCGCCGTGCTCACCCGCAAGCCGACCGCCGAGGAGCGGAACGACGTCTCCGCGGCGCTCCGCAACGCCGCCGATCGCGGCAAGACGATCAACGAACTGGTCTGGGCGCTGGTGGCCAGCGCCGAGTTCCGCTTCAACCACTGAGGTAGGCAGACCCACCCCTTGACCCTCCCCGCAGGGAGGGGAACAAACCTCCTGCTCTCTTCTCCCCTCCCTGTAGGGAGGGGTTGGGGGTGGGTTGAGGAACGATCATGCTGCCCTGTACCTACGCCTGTCGCACCGCCGACCACGCCCCGTCGCGCCGCGCGTTCCTGGGCGCGACCGCCGCCCTCGGCCTCGGCGGGTTCGCCAACCCGGCCGCCGCCGCGGAACTCAAGAAGGCGCAGAAGCGCGTGCTGGTGATCTTCCTCGAAGGCGGCCTCAGCCAACTGGAATCGTGGGACCCGAAGCCGAACACCGACACCGGCGGGCCGTTCAAGGCGATTCAGACCTCGGTGCCGGGTACGCACATCTGCGAACTGCTGCCGCTCACCGCGAAGCACATGCACCGGCTGGCGATCGTGCGCAGCCTGAACTCGCAGACCGACGACCACGGCGTCGGGCATACGGTGATGCTCACCGGTCGCAAGCCGGAACCGGGCATCCTCTACCCGCACCTCGGGGCGGTTTCGGCCCGCTTGCTCAGCGGGTCCGACTCGGCGCTACCCGGGCACATCCGCATCCTGCCGAAGGGCGGCAGCGGGTTCAACGGGGCCGACGCCACGTTCCTCGGGCCGAAGTTCGCGTCGGTGGGGCTGGGCGACGGGAAGCCGCCGGCCGACCTGTTCCGCCCCGCGAACCTCACCGCCGCCGAGGACGACGAGCGCGACGCGTTCCGCAAGAAGCTCGACGCGCAGTTCGCCAAGTCGCGCAAGAGCGCCGCGACCGACGCCTACACGGAATCCTTCGTGCAGGCCGAGCGCGTCGTGAAACAGGCCGAGGTGTTTAACATCGACAACGAACCTGTGAAGCTGGCCGACAAGTACGGGCGGCACGACTTCGGCCGGCACATGCTCTTGGCCCGGCGGCTGCTCGAAGCCGGTGTCACGTATGTGAAGGTGTCGCACTCGAACTACGACACCCACCACGAGAACTTCGACTTCCACATCGAGCAACTCGGCGAGTTCGACAAGCCGTTTTCGGCCCTGATGGACGACCTGAGCGATCGCGGGATGCTCGAAAGCACGCTGGTGGTGGTGATGAGCGAGATGGGGCGGACGCCGAAGATCAACGACCGCTACGGCCGCGACCACTGGGGCCGGGCGTGGTCGGTGGCGCTCGCCGGTGCCGGCATCAAGGGCGGGGCGGTTGTCGGCAAGACGAACGCCAACGGCACGGCCGTAGCCGACCGCGAGGTGTGGTCGGGTCACCTGTACCACACGTACCTGCAAGCGGTCGGCCTCGACTCGACCAAGAACTTCTACCCGAACGAGCGCCCGGTGCCGATCGCAGACCCGAAGACCGCTGCGATCAAGGAAGTGTTGGCGTAACCAGAATCGCGGATTGCGGATTGCGGATTGCGGATTGAAAGCCACTGTGCCGATTCGCTGTCTTCCAATCCGCAATCCGCAATCCGCAATCCGCAAATCCCCATGGACATCCCCCCGCCGCGCCGCGCGTTCGACCCGTTCGCGGCGCGCCTCGAGCGCGAGCTGAAGCACACCCGGCCGCTGATCGGGTGCCGGTTCGACCCGTCCGGCCGCTACCTGTTCGCCTCCGCCGAGGACGACAGCATTCAGCGGTTCGATGTGGCGACCGGGACAAAGACCGCGTACGCCGGGCACCAGAGTTGGGTCCGCGGGATGGCGTTCCTCGCGCCCAAGTCCGCCCCGGTCGCGCTCGTCACCGCCGACTACCACGGCAAACTCGGCTGGTGGGCGGTCGAGGGCGATTCGCCGAAGATGCTAATAACGATCGACGCGCACGCCGGTTATGCGCGAGCGGTCGCGGTGTCCCCGGACCAGTCCACCGTCGCCAGTTGCGGCAACGACACCCTTATCAAGCTCTGGACCGCCGACGGGAAGCCCGTTCGCACGCTCGAAGGGCATGCGTCGCACATCTACAACCTGTGCTTCAGCCCGGACGGGGCGCGGCTCGTCTCCTGCGACCTCAAGGGCGTCGTGAAGGACTGGAACCTTTCGACGGGCAAGTGCGAGCGCGACATCGACGCGAAGGTGCTGACCAAGTACGACCCGACGTTCATGGCCGACATCGGCGGGGCACGCGGGATGGCGTTCAAGGGCGACGGCGGCACGGTCGCGGTGTGCGGCATCACCAACGTGTCGAACGCGTTCGCGGGCGTGGGCAACCCGGCCGTCGTGCTGATCGACTGGAAAGAGGGCAAGGGCCGGCTGCTGAAGCTGAAGGACGCGTTCCAGGGCACCGCGTGGGGTGTCGCGTTCCACCCGCTCGGCGGGGTGATCGCGGCCGGCGGCGCGGGGCAGGGGCGCGTCTGGTTCTGGAAGCATGACGACACGAACGTTCACGTGCTGAACGTGCCCGCGAACTGCCGCGACCTCGCGCTATCGCCCGACGGCACCCGGTTCGCTGTCGCCGGGGCCAACGGCACCGCCTACGTGTACGACTTCAGCGGCGGGTCGCCTGTGCCAACTCCGACCAAGAAGTAACTGTCGTGTGGCACAGGCTTTCCAGCCTGTGTGCCCTTAAGCTCAGCGGGACACAGGCTGGAAAGCCTGTGCCACACGACAAGAAAGGACACAGGCTTTCCAGCCTGTGCGAGAACCATAATGCGCTACCTCCTCGCCCTCGCCGCCCTCGCCGTTCCGCTGCCCCTGCTCGCGGCCGACCCGCCGAAGGGCTTCACGCCCCTCTTCGACGGCAAGACCCTCGCCGGCTGGCACGGGTGGGCGATCCACGACAAGGGGGCGACGCCGGCCGATGTCGCGAAGCTCGCCCCGGACGAGCGGGCGAAGAAGGTCGAGGCGTGGACCGCCGACGCCGGCAAGCACTGGAGCGTGCAGAACGGCGAACTCGTCAACGACGGGAAGGGCGCGTACCTCGCCACCGACAAGGACTACGGCGACATCGAACTGCTCATCGAATACAAGACCGTCGCCGGGGCCGATAGCGGCATCTACCTCCGCGACACGCCGCAAGTTCAGATCTGGGATTGGAACCAGAAATTCAACGAGAAGAACCCGACGCGGAAGCCGCACCTGGGCAGCGGCGGGCTGTTCAACAACGACCCCAAGTCGCCCGGCCGCGACCCGCTCACCCTCGCCGACCGGCCGTTCGGCGAGTGGAACACCTTCCGCATCATTCAGGTCGGCGAGCGCACCACGGTCTATCTCAACGACAAACTGGTCGTTGATCACGCCCGGATGGAGAACTACTGGGACCGCAAGTCGCCGCTGCCGCGGGCCGGCAAGATCCTCCTCCAGACGCACGGCGGCGAGATCCGCTGGCGGAACCTGTTCGTGCGCGAGATCCCGGGCGACGAGGCGAACGCCATCCTCCGTAAGCACAACGCCAAGGGCTTCGAGAGCGTGTTCAACGGCAAGGACTTCACCGGCTGGGACGGGCCGACCGACAACTACGAAGTGGTTGACGGGGCCATCGTGTGCAAGCCGAAGAAGGGCGGGAACATCTACACGAAGGCGGAGTACGCCGACCACGTCATCCGGCTCGAATACAAGCTGCCGAAGGGCGGCAACAACGGGCTGGCGATCCGCTACCCCGGCGGGAACGCTCACCCGGCGACGCAGGCCATGTGCGAGCTGCAAATCCTCGACGACACCGACCCGCAGTACGCGAAGCTCGACCCGCGGCAGTTCAACCTGTCGGCCTACGGCATGGTCGCCGCTCACCGCGGTTACCTGCGCCCGGTCGGCGAGTGGAACTTCGCGGAGGTGACCGTCAAAGGCTCGACGCTGGTATGCGAACTGAACGGCACCCGCGTTCTGGACGCCGACCTGAGCAAGGTGACCGAGTTCAAGGACAAGACCCCGCACCCGGGCAAGGACCGTACGAGCGGGCACTTCGGGTTCGCCGGCCACAACGACCCGGTCGCGTTCCGCGGAATCGAAATTAGCAGAATTGAGGAAAAGAAGTAGAAGAGTTTTATCCGCAGATTACGCAGATAAACACAGATTATAAAGACAGGATTTACGGGCATCTGTTTTTATAATCTGTGTTTATCTGCGTAATCTGCGGATAAAACTCTTCTACTTCAAAAATCCCAGGTTTCGCTGCCGCGGGGCTTCCGCTTCGGCCGCGGGGCGGCTTCCCCCTCGTCGCTCGCGTCGGTCGGCGGCTCCGGTTCCGGGTCCGGCGCGCCGCGGACGATCTCGACGCCCTCGTCGCCCGCGTCTGCGGTCTCTTCGGCCGGCTCGGCGTCCGGCTTGCGCGGCCCGGCCTCGCCCTTCGCCCGCAACAGCACCTTGATCGCGACTTCGGAGAACGGGAACGTGTCGCGGAGCGTTTTCGTCAGGTAGCGGACGTAGGTGTGGTCGAACAGCTCCGGCCCGTTGGTGAACAGCACGATCGTCGGCGGGTGGACGGCGGTTTGCGTCGCGTAGAACACCTTCGGCTGCTTGCTGCCGGCCATCGGCGGCGGCGAGGCTTCCATCGCCGCCCGCACCGCGCGGTTGAGGTCGCCGGTGCTCACCCGCACCCCGGCCTGCTTGTGCAGTTGCACCGCCAGTTGCAACAGCCGAAGCGTGTTCTTGCCGCTCTTGGCCGTCACGAACGCGATGGGGACGTGATCCAACATCGGGAACTTCGCCCGCATGTAGTCGCCCATCTTCTCGGTGGACATCGCGTCCTTGACCAGGTCCCACTTGTTGACGACGAAGATGGCCGGCTTGTTCTCCTCCACGATGTACTCGGCCAGTTGCATATCGACGCGGCTGACGCGGTGCCGGGCGTCGAAGAAGTGCAGCACCACGTCGGCCCGGCGGATCGACCGCTGCGCCCGGTGCAGGCTGTAGAACTCGATGTCGTTGGCGAGCGTCGATTTCTTCCGCACGCCGGCGGTGTCGATGGCGACGTAGCTCTTGCCGTCCCGCTCGAACCGCACATCGACGCTGTCGCGGGTGGTGCCCGGCACCTCGGACACGATCACCCGGTCGGCCCCGGCCAGGCTGTTGATGAACGTGCTCTTGCCCGCGTTCCGCCGGCCGACGATGGCGACCTTCAGGTCGGCCTCTTCGGGCGGCCCCTCGCCGTTGTCTTCCGGCAGGGTCGCCAGAATGCGGTCGAAGAGGTCTTCCTTGCCGAGCTTCTGCTCGGCCGAGACGCACAGCGGGTCGCCGTAGCCGAACTTGGCGAACTCGCCGCCCTGCGTGCCGAGCTTGTCGGTGTCGGCCTTATTCGCGACCAGAATGATCGGCTTGTGCAGCGTCCGCAACCGGATCGCGACGTCCTCGTCGAGCGGGACGACGCCCTCCCGCACATCGACCACGAACACGACGACCGCGGCCGACTCCAGCGCGATCTGAATCTGCCGCTCGACGTCGGCGGTGAGGTCGTCCACATCGACGATGCCGATCCCGCCGGTGTCCATGAGCTCCCACACGCGGCCGCCGTGCTCGACCACGGTGGAGACGCGGTCGCGGGTCACCCCGGCGGTCGGATCGACGATGCTGATCCGCCGCCCGGCCAGCCAGTTGAACAGCGACGACTTGCCGACGTTCGGCCGGCCGACGATCGCCACAATCGGGAGCGCCACGACTAACCTCAAGAAAGGCAGGATGGCCGCAAAAAAGCACAAAAGGCGCAAAAAGAAGACGCAGACAACAGCAATGTTCTGAACTCAATCTGCTGTCTTCGTTCTTGACTTCTTTTTGCGCCTTTTGTGCTTTTTTGCGGCCATGATTCTTCACCACAGCGTATATCCGCCGTCCACGACGACGGTCGCGCCGGTCACGTAGCTGGCCGCGTCGCTCGCCAGGTAGACGGCGGTCGCCGCCAGTTCGTCCGGGTCGCCCAGCCGGCCCATCGGGATCCGCGACTCGAACGCCGTCTGGAACTGCGGCTTCTCGCCGAACCAGCGGCGGTTGGGGTCGGTCAGGAACCCGCCGGGGGCGATCGCGTTCACCCGCACGCCGCGGGTCGCCCAGTCGGCCGCCAGCGCCCGCGTCAGCGCGGTCAGGGCGGCTTTGGACGTCTCGTAGTGCCGGCCGCGGATGTCCGGGATCGACACGAACGGCCCGGCGATGCTCGTCACGTTGATCACCGACCCGCGGCGGCGGTCCAGCATCCCCTTCCCGAGCCGCTGGCAGCACACCAGCGCGCTCGTCAGGTTGAGATCGAAAAGTTCCTGCCACTGCGCGAGCGGCATGTCCTCGACGGGCACGTCGGCCCGCCGCCCGCCGACGTTATTGATGAGGACGTCAACTGCGCGGTTCAGTTTCAGCACCGCGGCGCACGCCTCTTCAGCGCCGGCGGGCGTCGAGACGTCGCCCGGCACGACCGCGACCCACCGCCCGAGCGCCGTAAGCTCGTTTCGCGCGGCTCCGAGCGCGTCGGCGTCGCGGCCGACGAGGACGAGGTCGGCCCCGGCCTCGGCCAGACCCTGCGCCATCGCCCGGCCCAGCCCGCGACTGCCGCCGGTGACGACCGCCGTGCGCCCGTCGAGCCGGAACCGGTCCATCACGCCCATAACCGCAACCGTTTTCGCGGAACGAACCCAACCTTCATGATTACCATATCAACGCGGGTTCGCAATGACGGTTGGATTACACAATGGCGAAGTGCGACGAGGGGTATCGGTGCGAGGTTTGCGGCCGCGATGTCGAAGCGGTCACCGAGTCCGACCTGTACCTGCGGTTCGTGCTGGGCGAGGTGCCGCTCGAACTGCTCCACCGCCTGCCGGAGCGGCACCTGTGGTGCAACCCGGCACTCGCGCAGTACATCGTCCACCCCGATTTCCCGCCGGTCGCGTGCGACGGGCCGTTCGCCAAGCAGCACATGGACGTCGCGTACGTCGCGGCCGAAGAGGCGCGGGTGACGCGCGGCTACCGGCGGTTGCTCGCCATCCCGTCTCTCGGATTGAGCGTGCCGGAATACCCGCTGAGCGTCACTCCGGACAGCGAATGACCCCATTTCAGGAGCCACACATGAAGGCCGCGTTGCTGACACTGTGCGTCGTGATCGGGTTTGCCGCCCTCGCGCGAGCCGACGAGTCCGGGCCGAAGGCCGGCGAGAAGGTGCCCGAGTTGAAGGCGTTCGGCGTAGTCGGTAGCGTTGAGGGCAAGGAGGCGGATTTCGCCAAGGAGCGGAAGGACGCGCCGACGGTGTTTCTGTTCGTGCAAGCGGACGAGAACGGCCTGCCGGTCGGCGGGCGGCCGGCCGGGCGGTTCATGAAGCAGCTTGATAAGGGCGTCGCGGACGCGGCCAAAGACGCCGCGGTCGTCGCGGTGTGGCTGGGCGACAAGGCGTTCGACAAGCACAAGGAGTATCTGCCGCGGATTCAGATGTCGCTCAAGTTCGAGCAGACGTCGCTGGCCGCGTTCGACGGCAACAAGAGCGGGCCGAACAACTGGGCGATCAACTCCGACTCACACCTCACCGCGGTCGTCGTCCACAAGGGCAAGGTGGTCAAGTCGTTCGGCCTGACGTCGGTCAACGACACCGACGTGAAGGCTGTTCTTGATGTGCTAAAGAACGCTAAATAACACTCGCGGGGGTTCGCTTGGCGGTTCGTTCAGGCGGCGAGTCGTGAACGTCTTGACAAACTCACACGGTTTCATCATACTGAAATGGGATTTTCTCTCTCCCTCATTTCGTAAGGACGAGTGATCGTGCATTTTCTCTCCGAACCACGCCGCACGCGGCGTGGCTTTACGCTCATTGAGTTGCTGGTGGTCATCGCCATCATCGCGATCCTGATCGGGCTGCTCCTCCCGGCCGTGCAGAAGGTCCGCGCCGCGGCCGCCCGGATGAAGTGCTCCAACAACCTCAAGCAGCTCGGGCTGGCCTGCCACGGCTACCACGACGCCAACGGGAACCTCCCGCACGGGGCGCTGCTCGACCTCGACTCGGCCGCCCCCTACGACATCAGCAAGCGGACGCACACCAACTGGGCGGTCGAGATTCTGCCCCACGTCGAACAGGACGCGCTCTCGGCCAAAATCCGCGCGGTGGTCCGGCCGACCGGCAACCTGGACTACGACGACGCGAACGCCAACCAGCCGTTCGTGCAGACGTTCCTGTCGGTCCACGCGTGCCCCGGCGACACCAACAGCAACAAGATTCTGGTGCCGGAGTCGCAGGCGAGCGGCTCGCCGGGCGGGCGGGCGTTCATGACCGGTTCGTACCGGGCCAACACCGGACGCGGCGACCCGGCGTCCAACTACTACTGGGACGCCCCCAACCCGGGCACGCCGCCGGACAACTACAAGGGGCCGATGCACGTCCAGTCCCGGACGCTCGGGACCAAGGGCGAGCGGTTCACCGCCGTCACCGACGGCCTGTCGAACACGCTCCTGATCGGCGAGTACACGACGCGGACGCACGAGACCCGCGCCACCTTCTGGGCGCGGGGGTACACCTCGTACAGCATGTCGGCGGCGACCGGCCAGGCCCGCACGCTCATCGGCGACTACGACCGGTGTACGGCCATCGGCGGCGTCGGCGGCGACAACCCGTGCAAGCGGGCGTGGGGCAGCAACCACTCCGGGGTGATCAACTTCTGCTTCACCGACGGCTCGGTGCGGACCGTGTCCGAGTCGGTCAGCCCGGACCCGATCTTCACCGCGATCAGCACGATGTCCGGCGGGGAGGTCGAAACCCTCCAATGAGACGCTTACCCTTCCTCGGCGTGTTCCTGCTCGCGGCCGGGTGTTCCGGCGGGCTGGCCGCGGTGTCCGGCACGGTCACGCTCGACGGCCAGCCGGCCGCCGGCGTGTCGGTCACGTTCCAGCCGGCCGAAGGCACACAGGGCGGCTCGTACGCCACGACCGACGCGCAGGGCCGGTATACCCTGAAGCGCGTCGCCGACGACCGGTCGGGCGCGGCCGTCGGCAAGCACAAGGTCGTCCTCAGCATGAGCAAGCAGGCCGCCGGGAACGCCGAGTCGGCGTCGCTGGAGCGCCTGCCGGCCCGGTACAACACCAAATCGGACCTGACCTTCGACGTCCCCTCGGGCGGCACCTCCGACGCCAACTTCGAGCTGAAGAGCAAGTGACCCCGGCCGCCGGCCACTCTGGTGAGGTGCCGGCGGTCAGTACAGCAGCCCCTGCAACCGGCGGCGGTAGTCGTCGGCCTGCTCGCTCCGCGGACCGATCACCTCGAACACCTTCAGCATGAACTCCCGCACCGGGCCGCGGCCCAGCGCCTGATCGTCCTCGGCCGCGGCCAGCAGCGCGTCGAGCGCGGCGGTAACGTCGCCGCGGGCCGCCAGCACCTTCGCCAGAGCCAGCTTTCCCTCCGCCCCGGGCGCGCCTTGTGCCGCGGCGAGGTCCGAATCGGCGTGCGGGTGCTGTCGCAACTCGATCAGCGCCGCCAACCGCTTCGCCTCGGGCGCGAAGTCGCCGAACTCGACGCCGGTGAGGAGCGGGGCGGCCTCCGCTTCGCCCCCGGGCGCGGCGAGCAGCGCGCGGGCCAGCCCGACGCGCGCCGCGGGGTCGTCCGGGGCGTCGGCCAGCAGCGTACGGTACGCGGTCGCGGCCGCGCCGGCGTCGGTCGCTTCGAGTTCGGTGGCTTGCTGCAACGGGGTGAGTTCGGCGGGTGTGGCGGGTTCGGCCGGCGCGGCGGTCGCGCCGAGGTTGTCGAGGAACGCGGCGATCTCCTCTTCCGGCAGCAGCCCGGTGAAGTTGTCAACGACCTGCCCGTCGCGGACGGCGAACACCGCCGGGATGCCGCTCACCCGGAACGCCTGGGCGAGGTCCGGGGCCTCGTCGGTGTTGACCTTGGCGAGCAGGAACCCGCCGTTGCGCTCGACCGCGGCCTTTTCGAGCAGCGGCGCGAGCCGCCGACACGGCCCGCACCACTCGGCCCAGAAGTCGATGACCACCGGCCGCTCCCGCGACCCGTCCACGACGGCGCTCTGGAAGTTCTCCATCGTCACATCGACGACCCACGGCGAATCCGTCACGGCGTGTCTCCTCGGTAGGTGCCTTCAGCCTATGGCGCGGGCGCCGCACCCGGGCGTGAAACGGCCCGGCGGGAAATTTGTGAACGCACGTTGACATTGTACGCGATACGGTAAATAATGCCACTGGATACGATAGTTCACATTCTCGTCACGCCCGGGTGCCCCATGTCCGCGAGTGATGCAGTTCCTGTTCCTGCCGCCCTGCCGGCTCCGCCACTGCCGCTGTCCGCCGAACTGCGCGCCGACGTCGCGTACCGGCGCGCCCGCGGCGCGTCGTGGGATGCGGTCGGGGCGAAACTTCGGTTCGACGCGGACGCGTTGCGCCGGGCGGCCACCGCCGACCCGCTGTTCGCTGCGGCGCTCGAAGCGGAGTGGGCGGAGGCGGTGCGCGAGGCCGAAGCGGAGGCGCTGCGGCGGCTTCAGAAGCTGACCGCGTCCGAGAGCGAGGAGGTGGCGTTGCGGGCGTCGGTGGTGGTCGTGCGGTATGCGACGGAACGCCGCCGGACCGACGCGCGGCGCACGCCGCCGGCGCCGCGCACCCCGCCGGCCGAGCCGAAGCCCGCACCGGTCGCGCCGGCCGTCCGCGATCGCTCCGGTCGCACCCCGCCGCCGGTCGAGCCGGCCCGCGTCGTCCCGATGGGGTGAGGGAAGGGTTATTGCTCGCCGCGCGGCAGCAGGCGGGATAGCGGGATGCCGACCAGCAGCGTCGCCAGGCTGAGCAGCCCGGGGATGCGGCTGTCCTCGCGCGCGAGCGCGTAGCCGATGGTCAGCACGGTGAGCACCAGGAACGCGAGCGGCGGTAGCGGGTACAGCGGCATCCGGTACGGGTGCGGCAGGTCGGCGCGGCGGCGGAGCGGGAACACGCTCGCCACCGTCAGCCCGGTCAGCGCCACCAGCCCGACCGACGCGTAGTCGAGCAGTTCGAGGAACGACCCGGCCCACACCAGCGCCGCCGACGCGAGCGTCAGGGTGAGGGTCGCGGGGATGGGCGTGTGCCGCGTGGCGTGCAGCCGGCCGGCGAACGCCGGGAACGCGCCGTCGCGGGCCATCGCGAACGCCACCCGCGGCCCGGTCAGCACGAACGCGCTGACGGTCGCCACCAGGCACAGCCCCAGCGCCACCGCCACGACCCGCGCCGCGGCGTCGCCGAACAGGGACCGCACCGCCAGCTCCGCGACCGGCCGCACCTCGCTCTCTGGTCGCGCGGTCATCGCGGCCGGGTCGAGCGCGAACACGTACGCGAGGTTGACGAGCAGATACAGCGCGGTGACGGTGAGCGTGCCGCCGACGAGGCACCGGGGCAGGGTGCGGGCCGGGTCGCGGATCTCGCCAGCGAGGTAGCCGGCGCCGTTCCACCCGGCGTACGCGTAGCTGACGTACACCAGCCCGCCGGCCAGCGCCGGCCACTGCCCGGCCGGGGGCCACGCGGCCGCGGACAGGTGACCCCAGTCGCCGCGGCCGAACACGATTCCGCCCGCGGCGATCGCCAGCAGCACCGCGGCGGTGACCACGGTGGCGAGCGTCTGCAGCCACGAACTGTGCTCGTGCCCGAGCGAGTGCGTGACCCCGACGGCGAGGATGAGCAGCGTCGCCCCGATCTGCACGACGTGCCCGGCGGCCCAGGCGGGCAAAAGGTCCGCGAGGTCGGCGGCGAACGGCGCGGTGAGGTAGGTGAGCGCGAGGTGAGCGACGACCGCGACCGGGGCGGCGAACCCGAGGGTGAACGTCGCCCACCCGGACACGAACCCGGCCCCGCGGCCGAACGCGGCGCGGACGAACACGTAGTCGCCGCCGGATTTGGGCAGCGCGGTGGCCAGTTCGGCGATGGCCAGCGCCCCGCACAGCGCGAGCACCCCGCCGACGGCCCACAGGGCGAGCACCGCGCCCGGGTTGCCGGTCTGCCGCAGCAGTTCGCCGCTGGTGGTCAGGATGCCGGCCCCGATCATGCTGCCGACGACGACGAAGTGCCCGGCCCAGTAGCCGAACCGGCGGCTCTCGGCGGGGGCGTCGGTGTCGGAGTGGTCGGCCACGGCCGCCCCTTCTGCGCGCGGAACTCAGTCTGTGTGGATGTGATTGTAGCAGGCGCGTGCGGGCCGACGTACGCGCATCGCCGGGCGAGGTGGGCGTCTATTCCTCGACCGGGCGCATGAACCCGGGGTAGTCGCGGAGGATGCGGCGCTGCTCGGCGAGCATCCGCCCGAAGTGGACGCCGCGGGTCAGCCGTACCGCGATCCACCCGCCGACGGCCCGCACCACGCTCCCCTCGACGGCCACTTCGGTGCCGTCGGGGAACCGCAGGGTGCCGGCCACGCGGGCCGCGAGCGTACCGGTCACGCCGCCGTCGGAGTACCGCAGCCCGCGCTCGGACAGTTCGGCCACCTCGCGCGCCTTGCCGTCGGCGGTCAGGGTCGGCCCCGCGCCGGGCGGGTAGCGCAGCCGGAAGTGTCCGCGCTGGTTGAAAAATTCGCGCACGGGCGTACTCGCCTCGGAATGAGGGACCATGCCATCATGGCACCGGACGCGGCGGAGTCAAACGGCCTTCTCCGGGGACGGGTCCGGTGCGCCGAACAACTCGGCCCGCACCCGGTCCCGCTCGCGGTCGATCTGCTCGGCGGTTGCGCCCAACTGGCGGAGCACCGACTCGGCCAGCGCCAGCGCCACCTCGCCCTCGCCAGCGTACACCTCGTCGGCCCCGGCCGCCCGCAGCGCCTCCCGCTCACGCAGATACGCCGACCGGGCCACCACCCGGACGCGCGGGTTCAGCTCCCGGGCCACGCGGACGACCTCCTCGCCCCCGGTCAGCCCGGACGACGACAGGAACACCGTCGCGGCCTTCTCGACCCCGGCGGCCTTCAGCGTGTCGATGTGGTTGGCGTCGCCGTACACCGCCGACGTGCCCTCGTCCCGCAGCCGGCGGACCGTCTCGACGTTCATCTCGATGACGGTGGGCGAGATGCCGTTCTCGCGCAGGAGCCGCACGAGCGTCCGGCCGACCGGCCCGTACCCGACGACCACGGCGCGGTACCGCGGGTCGGTCTCCTCGTCGGCCGGGTGTGCCCGGCCCGGCTTGCGGGCGCGGGCGGTCAGCAGTCGCCACAGTCGCGGCTGCCGCTCCGCCCACCGCTCGAACGGAGCGATCGCCCGGTACAGGAGCGGGTTCACCGAGATCGACACGATCGCCGCCGCCACAAGCGCGCTCGTCGCCTCCGCCGGCAGCACCTTCAGGGTGGCGCCGAGCGCCGCCAGGATGAACGAGAACTCGCCGATCTGGCCGAGCGCGACCGCGACCGACAGGGCGACCTTCACCGGGTACCGCATGACCAGCACGATGACGACCGCGGCGAGCGGCTTGCCGACCATCACCACGGCCAGCGTCGCCAGCACCGCGAGCGGGGCGGCGAGCAGGTACCGCGGGTCGAACAGCATGCCGACCGAGACGAAGAACAGCACCGCGAACGCGTCCCGCATGGGCAGCGCGTCGGTCGCGGCGCGGAGGGAGAACTCGCTGCGGCCGACGATCATCCCGGCCAGGAACGCGCCCAGCGCCATCGACACCCCGAACCCGACCGCCGACCCGACCGCGATGCCCAGCGCCGCGACCAGCACGGTCAGGGTGAACAGCTCCCGCGACCCGGTCGCGGCGACCCGGTTGAGCAGCCACGGCAGCACCCGCCCGCCGATCGGCAGGGCCAGCACCATCAGCGCCGCCACCTTCAGCACCGCCCACACGACCGCGAGCGCGACGTTCTCTCCCGTACCGCCGAACACGGTCGGCAGCAGGACGAGCACCAGCACGGTGAAGATGTCCTCGACCACCAGCCACCCGACCGCGATGTGCCCGGCCGGGGTGTGCAGGTGGTTGGCGTCGGACAGCACCCGGATGAGCACGACCGTGCTGGCGACCGACAGGGCGAGGCCGAACACCGCGCCGGCGGTCCAGCCCCAGCCGAGCGCCCACGCGACGGCCGCACCCAGCCCGGTGGCGACGAGGCTCTGCCCGACCGCGCCCGGGATCGCGATCCGCCGCACCGCGAGCAACTCGTCGAGGTGGAAGTGCAGCCCGACGCCGAACATGAGCAGGACGACGCCGATCTCGGCCATCTGCTCGGCGAGGTGCTTGTCGGCGACGAACCCGGGGGTGAACGGGCCGACGACGACGCCGGCGAGCAGGTAGCCGACGAGCGGCGACAGCCCGAGCCGGTGCGTCAGGTAGCCGAGGCCCAGCGCCGCGGCCAGCGCCCCGGTGAGAGTCAGGATGAGTTCGGGGTGTTCCATCCGCTCAGGCTACGGGGCGGGGGGCGATGTGCAAACCGGGGAGGCGGCCGTGACGAAGGTTGAAGCGGGACGCGTGTCGGTGGTTCCGCTGACACGCGGTGCAGACTTGAGAACCGTGGGTGGTGCCCCTCACCCGGCCGGCGATCGGACTGCGCGGCGTCACTCCGGTGTTCGTGGCTCGCGCCGGCCACCCTCTCCCCGTCAGACGGGGCGAGGGAATACACCCCCTTCGCGCGTCGCCACACGGGGCGGTGTCGCCCGACGGCGCGGTGTTGCGATACAGCGGGTGCCGGCATGCGGTCGCGCGATGTATTCCCTCGCCCCGTCCTACGGGGAGAGGGTGGCCGGCGCGGAGGGCACAACGACAGTCGCTCACGTGGCCCAACCGCCGGCCGGGTGAGGGGCAACACGCACACGACTCACCATTCTGTACAGCGCACGGGGCGCTCCCCTCACCGCACCTCCTTCGGGTCGTACTTGCCGGCCTTCTTGATCTCCTCCTGCTTGAGCAGGAACGCCCGGCGCTTGGTCAGGTGGTCGCGGAAGGTGTCCATGTTCCTGCGGAAGTGCTCCAGCGCCCGCTTCGGGTCGTCGCGACGCAGCTCGGCCACGAACTTGATCTCGCCCTCCAGCCGGTCGGCCGTCGCCTTGAAGACCGGCGCGAACGCCTCCTCGGTGTACACGGTTTCGAGCAGCTCCTTCGTGCGGGCCAGGAAATGCTTGCGGAACGTCGGGTTGGCCAAGAGCGGGCGCGACACGTCCCCGCCCGGACGCCACCACGCCCCGCCGACCTGCCGGTCGCCCTCCATCCCGTAGGTGATCGGCATCTCGGCGAACACGTCGTACCCGCTCACGCCGTCGTGGAACCCCCAGGTCTTGTCCTGGTCCCACGGGAACATCAGCCACTTCCCGGTCTTCCCGGTGTCGTGGTACAAGTAGTAGTTGTTGAAGAACCCGTCCCAGTCCGACAGGATCGTGCGCGTCGCGTACAGGTTGATCATCTCGTGCGAATCAAACGCCTTCTTGATGTACGCCCACTGGTCGTCGCCCTTCAGCTTGAGCAACCCGGTCATCATCTCGACCAGGTCCGTGTGCCCGGTCTGCGGGTTGCTCTTCTTCTCGTGCCGCTGCTCCAGCGACCCGCCGAACCACACCGCCTTGTACATGTTGCCGTTCGGCTCGATGCCGTGACGGCGGAGGAACGCGTTGTTCGGCTGCTGGACGAGCAGTTGGAACCCGAGCGGGCGGCCGTCGATCCAGGTCCGCACGAAGTCGCTCTGCGGGCACGGCACCCCGGCCCGGCGGTACGTCTCGTAAGCCAGGTGCTCGGCCAGCGGGAACCGGTCGTTGTACTCGTACATCAGGCTGATCGTGGTCATGTCGCCGAGCGGGTCGTCCTTGTGGAACCGCAGCTTGCGGCCGCCGGCCCGGGGCGTCAGGCCGATGAAGTCGAACAGCCGCGGCTCGGCCGTCTGCGGATCGACGTACACGAACGCCCAGTTGCCGCGGGGCGGCGGGTCGGGGAACGGCGGGCGGCCGTACGCCGGGCCGGGGTCGATCTGCGCCTCCCGGAACTCGCGCGGCCCGCAACTGACGACGTACCCGAGCGGGAGCTTGCCCGGCTCGAACTTGTCGTGGACGTACACCGAGAGCGCCGGCCGCAGCTCGTTCGGGTGCGGGTGGATGCGGTCGATGTCGTTCGCGTCCGTCGCCCGGATGCGGAACCGCACCACCAGCCCGGCCTTCTGCGGCGGGATCGTCGCGGCGTACAGCCCGTTGGCGCCCTTCGTCATCGGGAGCGCGACCTCCAGCCGCTCGGCGCCGTTGCCGGCGACGCGGTACACCAGATCGACCGTCTTCAGCGCCGCGGCCGCCTTCACCTCGGCCGTGACAGTGATCTCTTGCGTCGGGAGTGCGTGTTTCGGCGTGAACGCGACGTTCGACACGACCGGCGGGAGGGCAGGGGAGTGTGTGGCGTTCTTCTTGCCGGGCGTGCCCATCGGCCGCGGCGAGCCGGTGGCGAGTGGCGACGGCGCCCAGTTCTCGGGGATGTCGCCGGGCGCGGCCGGGCAGATGCGCTCGAGCGACGCCGTCTCGCCGTCCGGCGCGACCGGCCACGGGGCGCGGGTCTTGTACTTCAGACCGTCCACCTTCTTCCCGGCGGAATCGAGCAACTCAACCGCTTCCCCGCTGTGGCTGAGCGTGCCCCGGAACTCGCCCTGCGCGTCGAACCCGTACGCGCGCTTGAACTCCTTCAAGTTCTTGCAGACGACGAGGTAACCGCCGGCGTCGATCTTGGCCCCGGCGGGGAACGTGTGCTTCGCGCCCTTGAGCTGCCAGCCGCCGAGATCGACCGCCGCGCCGCCGGTGTTGTGCAACTCGACGTACTGGAGGTCGTCGAGGTCGTTGGGGGCGTGGTACATGATCTCGTTGACGACGACGGCGGCGGGCGCCTCGGCGGCGGGCGCGAGCAGCGCGAGGGCGGAGAGGAGGTGTCGCATGGGCGGCCTCGGGGAGGAAGCGGCTGGTAACCAGTGTCCGCTGCCGCCGGTCGCGGGTCAAGCGCCGGTCTCGCCCTTAAAACCGGCGTAACCGGCGCAAGCGGAGGCGGCCGGGGACGTATACACTTGATGGGGAACCTCGCCCGCGGCGGGACACCACGATGCGCAAGAACTTCGCCTTCACGCTGATCGAGCTGCTGGTCGTCATCGCGATCATTGCCGTGCTGATCGGCCTCCTGCTGCCGGCGGTGCAGAAGGTCCGCGAGGCCGCGGCACGCACGAAGTGCGCCAACAACCTCAAACAGATCGGCCTGGCGCTGCACAACTACCACGACACCAACGAGCGCTTCCCGCCGGGCTACACCGACGCCCGGCCGCTGACCGCGCCCGGCCCCGGGTGGGGATGGCACGTGTTCATTCTGCCGCATGTCGAGGCCAATCCGCTTTACTGGCAGATCGACCCGGAGCGGACGGTGTTCGGCGGCGGGGCCAACACCACCACGCCCGACGCCCGCACGCTGACGCAACTCTCGGTGTACCGCTGCCCGAGCGACCCGGGGCCGGCGACCAACGCCAACTTCGACGGACACGCGACCGCGAGCTACCGCGGGGTGGGTTGGAGCCGCCCGCAGACGGCCGTCGGCCCAAAGGGGCTGATGATCACCAACATCGACAACCCGAACGGCGTCTTGTTCCGCAACAGCCGCATCCGCATTGCCGACGTGACCGATGGCATGTCGAACACCGCGTTCGTGATGGAGGTGTGTTTGGACGAGCGGCGGGACAAGTGGGGCGGGATCTGGGCCGGGGCGAACCGCAAGGACCAGTACGGGCTGTGGATAAGCGGCGTGTACTGGGCGATCGACGAGGGGCCGTTCCGGCTGAACGGCCCGGATAAGTGGTCGGCGTGCAGCCCGCACCCCGGCGTGTGCGGGCTGGTGCTCGGCGACGGTTCCGCGCGGTTCGTGCGCGACTCGGCCGACCCGCGCGTCCCGGCCGACATGGCGAGCCGCGCCGGGGGCGAGGTGGTGGCGGTGGAGTGACTTCACCTCCCCCCTTGAGGGGGAGGTCGGCGAGGCTTTGCGAGCCGGGTGGGGGGAGACCGACGGCGAAGCCGAAGTGAGCGACCTCGTTTGTCTCGCTCGCTTTTGCGCCGCGAATGTTCACCCCCCACCCGCCGCTGCAGAGCTGGCGGCGACCTCCCCCTCAAGGGGGGAGGTCAACACTGGGGTACCGGCGTGCGGGCCGCTTCACTCGCCCCACAGCCACGCCAGCAGGTCGGCGGCGCAGTCGTAATCGGGGATGACGATGTCGGCACCGGCGGCGATCAGCGTCTCGCGCTTGGCGGCGCTCACCCCGCGCGCCCCGGCCTCGACGCTGGCCACCCCGACCGCCACCCCGCCGACCCGCTTCACCTCCTGCGTCTCCACGACGCCGTCGCCGAACCCGAGCAGCGCATTCCCTGGCACGCCGACCTCGCGCAGCGCCCGCTCGATGACGTCCCGCTTGCGGAACGTCGCGTCGTTGTCCTTCGGGGCATATACCCGGCCGCCCACGAACGGCGCCAGTGCGAGCAACTCGACCTCGCGCGACACGTGGGCGAGGTCGGTGCCGCTCGCGACGTACAGCGGCACCCCGCGGTGCCGCAACTCGCCGAGGACCCCGTGCGCGTTCGGCACGACCCACTCCGCGGCGGCCGCGCGGCCGGTTTCGAGCGCGTCCCACCGCCCGCTCACCACCCGCATGAGCGCGTCGAGGTACTCTTGCAGGTATGCGGCCGGCGAAGCGGGCGTGCCGCCCCGCGCGGTCACCTCCTCCGCGAACCGCTCCATTTGCCGGACGGTCGGGTGGCCGTTCAGCGCCATCACGAACGCCTGGACGTGCCGCGCGTCGTCGGCTTCCGGCCCGCGGACGAGGCCGAGCGTGCGGAGGTGCGACATCATCAGATCGATCATGACCCGCGGCCAGCCCTCGCGGATGAGCGACAGGGTGCCGTCGAAGTCGAACAGCACGACGCCGAACGGGCCTCGCCGCACGTCCGGGTTGATCAGTTCCGCACTCGCTGGGAATGGCATGGCGATCGGGATTGCGTAAGTTCCGGGACGGCGTTATTCCCCGCATTCTACCGCAAGGAGGCAGACATGCGCGGGCGGTGGGTCGATGCGGTGTGGCTGTTGGCGTTCGGGCTGGCGTCGTCGTGGTGGTGCGTGGCGGCCGCGGCTCGGCTCGGCGTCACCTTCGACGAGCCGCTGTACGTGAAGGCGGGGCTGACGAGCTGGCGGACCGGCAGCAACAAGCTGCTGATGCGGGCCGGCACCATGCCGCTGCCCGTCGACGTGCAGACGCTGCCGGTGTACCTGTGGGAACAGCACCGCGGCGCGGAGTTCGACCCGGTCGCCGATCTGCACACCATCTTGCCGGTGTGCCGCGCCGGGAACCTCGCGTTCTGGTGGCTGCTGCTCGTGTACACGATGCGGCTGGGCCGGACGTTCGGCGGGGAGTGGGGCGGGCGGCTCGCGGTCGCGCTGGTGGCGTGCGACCCGAACCTGCTCGGTCACGCGGCGCTCGCCACCACCGACATCGCCCTCGTCGCGTGCATGCTGGTGCTGGTGTACCACTTCCACCACGGCTACCGGCCGGACGCGGGCTACGCGCGGCGGGTGCTGGTGCCCGGCGTGCTGTACGGCGTCGCGCTCTCGGCGAAGGCGTCGGCGCTGGCGTTCGGGCCGCAGGCCATGCTCGTTCTCGGGCTGTGGAACCTCGCGAAGGCCGGCGCACTCACCGCGCCCGAGGGAACTTCTCTCTGGGCCAGAGAGGTTCACGTGTGGCACGCGACGTATCAGTTCCGCAAGGACTTGGTTGCGATCGGGCTGATCGGGTTCGTGACGCTGTTCGCCTACTGCGGGTGCGACTGGGGGACCGAGCCGACGTTCATCAAGTGGGCCGACGGGCTGCCCGACGGCGACCTCAAGCGGGTGATGACGCCGGTCAGCCGCGACCTCCGCATCTTCACCAACGCCGGGGAGGCGCTGTGGCACCAGATCCGGCACAACATGCGCGGGCACGGCACGTACCTGCTCGGCGAGTGGCACTCGCGGGCCACCCCGGCGTACTTCCCGCTCGCCCTCACCATGAAAGTGCCGCTGCCGGCGATCGTGCTGATGCTCGCGGCACTGGTGATCCACCCGCGGCGGCTCTTCCTGCCAACCGCGGGCGTGGCGCTCTTGCTGTTCGCGTTCACCCCGAACTGTCGGGTGCAGATCGGCGTCCGGTTCGTGTTCACGCTGATGACGCTGAGCTACATCAGCGCCGCGGCGGCGGTCGCGAACGCGTGGCGGGACGGCGACGCCCGCCGGGTGCCGCGGTGGCTGGTGGCGGCGCTGCTCGCGGCGTCGGCGGGCACCGCGGCGTGGGTGTGGCCGCACGGGCTGAGCTACTTCAACCAGATGTGGGGCGGGCCGGCGGCCGGGGCGCGGTTGTTGCACGACTCGAACTACGACTGGGGGCAGGGTGTGCCCGAGTTGCGCGCCTGGAACGACGAGCACAACGGCGGGCAGTGGCTGTGCGTGTGGTACTTCGGCACCGACCCGGACATCGGCCGCCCGCCGCTCGCGCCGCTGAACCTGAGCTGGCTGCCGGTCGCGTCCGGCGACGACGTGAAGGCGCAGTGCCCGACGCGGCTGCTCGCGGTGTCGGCCGGGCTGCTGAGCAACAACCCGGCGCCGACCCCGGCGCACAAGGCCGCGCTGGAGTGGGCGAAGGGGCAAACCCCGGTCGCCCGCACCACGCACTTCAACATCTACCGCGTCCGCGAGTGAGGCATTCCCGATGTGGACCGTGCTGGGCCGCCTGCTCGCCGTGCTCGGGCTGGCCGTTTCGCTGGCCGGGTTCGTCGCGTTCGCCGGGGCGGCGGTCGCCGTCTGGAAGGTGAAGGCCGAGGCGAACCGCCGCACCGACGCGCTGGCCGCGAAGGCGCACGAGGCGGTCGGGGCGGCCGACCACGCGGTCGATTTCGTCCGGCAGGTGCTGGGCAGCGCCCGGAAGCAACTGGAGGCCGCGCGCGGGCGGTCCGACGAGCCGCCGCAGCCGGTCAATCCGTTCTTGCAACTGACCGCGCGGCAGGCGTCGCAGAGCCTGGCCGGGTCGGTCGAGCGGGCCGACGCGGCGGTGGTGCTCGCGTCCGACGCGGCCGTGGTGGCTGAGGCGGCGTTGGCGCTGCTCGGCGACGAGTCTGAGGCGCCGGCGTTGAAGCAGTGGCTCGGCATCAAGCCGGACCAACTGGCCCGCACGCAGACCGACCTTCAGACCGCGACCCGCGAACTGCGCCAGGTGCGGACGCTGCTCGGCGTCAGCCTGGGCGACGGCCCGACCGACGCGCAACTGGTCACGGTCGAGGCGGCGCTCGACCGGGCCGGCGGCCTGACCGACCAGATGGGCACCGTGGTGGCGACCGCCCGCGTCCGGCTGGACGAGACGAAGCGGCAGGTCGATCTGTGGGTGCTGCGGGTCGCGCTCGGGGTGACGCTGGTGGGTGCGGTCGGCGCCGCCGGGCAGGCGTTCATGGCCCGCTACTGCTGGCGGGTGCTGCGCCGCAAGCCGGCTTAGAGAGTGCTGAGTGCTTCTTTTGAGTGCTGAGTGCTGAGTGCTGAGTGCTGAGTGCTGAGGACGGCAGGGGTGCGAACGGTTACGCGCCTTCTGTCTTCCTCTCAGCACTCAGCACTTAGCACTCAGCACTCCCTACGCTGCCCGGGCCGGTTCGAACGGCAGCACCGCGGCGCCGGCCGGCTCGTCGGGCGCGGCCTCGGCTCCCCACGGCAGCTCGCTCTCCGGCGCGTCGGGCGGCTCGGGCAACTCCGCCTCCATCAGCACCGTCGCCATGCGCTCGAGCTCCTCGCGAAGCGCGGCGAGTTCGGCCGGGACCGCCGGGCCGTCGTCCGGCACCGGCAGCGCGGTCGGGACGGCGCCCGCGTCGGCCGGGAGTTGCGCCTCCCGCCGCAGCACCGCCTCGGCCCGCCGCGCGAGGTCGGCCTCCGCGTGCTCGCGCTCGGTGTGCCAACGCATCTCGTAGGCGACCAGCTTCGACTGCCACCCCTCCAGCCGGAGCCGCATCTGCCACAGGTCGTAGGCGTCCTCGCGGCGTCGGGCGTCGGCGCGGCTCAGGCGGGCGGCGCGGGCGTCGAGTTCGGCCTCGCGGCGGCGCAGGCTCCGGGCGAGATCTTCCATCTCGGCCAGCGTGGCCCGCTCGGCCGCCTGCCACTGGTTGCGGGCGGCCGCCAGTTGGGCGAACTGCTCGGCCAGCACCCGGCGGCGGTCGGCCAGCGTCGCGTGGTCGGCGGTCAACCCGTCGCACAGCTTCTGCACCGCGGCCCGCTCGGCGGCGAGGTTGCGCTCCCGCTCGCCCAGCTCGACGGCCAACCGCCCGAGGTCGCGGTCGGCGGCGCGGTCCAGCGCGACCAGCAACTCGCCCGCCGGCCCGGACGCCGCCGGCGCCAGCGCGGTCGCCCGCAGCTCGGAGCGCTGCCGCTCAAGCTCTTCGACCACCGCCCGCGCGTTCTGCGCCCGGGCGTCGAGCGCGTTGACCTCGTCCCGCAGCGCCGCGACCTCGCGCTGGAGCTTGCGCTTGACGTCGTCGGACTGCTTTTCGCGGGCCTCCAACTCTGCGGCCCGCGCGTCGAGCGCCGCGGCCTGCTCGGTGTGGTAGCGGTTGGCCTCTTCGTGCTCGGCGTCCAGCCGCTTCTGCCGGGCGGCGATGTCCGCCCACGCGCCGGTCTGGCGCTGCGCGACCTCGGCCGATTCGGCGTTGAACCGCGACTGCACCGCGTTGAACTTGGTCACCCGCACCTCGAACTCGGCCCGCTCGGCGTCGAGCCGGGCGCGGGCGGTGTCGAGGGTGTGCTGGAGCCTGCGGGCCAGCCGCGCGGCGAGCTTCCGCGCCCGGGCGCGCTCGCGCTCGGCGTCGCGGTGTGCGGCCCGCGCCGCGGCCAAGAGCGCGTCGCGCGTTTCGGGAACCTGTGACATGAACGCCCCCGCCGACGGTACAACCCGTACCCTTTATCGGCGTTGCGGGGCCAGAAACTGAATGTCGGCTCAAGTTCGAGAGAACCCGGGCAGAAATCCGACCGGATTCGCTTGACTTGCCGGGATTGTCACCCACAGTTGAAGTGTACGTGCGTCCGCACGCGCGGGACAGTTGCCCCGCGCGTGCGGAACGGCTGACTACTCGGCGGGCCACGCCTCGAAGACGTCTTCGGACCGGGCGGCCGGCGCCGAAGCGAATTCGAGCATCGCGTACACCGGGTCTTCCGGCGTGTCGATGTCCGACGCCGGCAGCGCCGCACGCGCCGCGAGCGGCGCGACCGTGTTCGGCGTCAGCGGCGGAAGGTCGGCCGTGCGGGTCGGCTCGGTGCCGAACAGCAGCAGGAGCGGGTCGGCCGGCGGCGCGGCCACGACCGCGGCGGCCGCGGTCGGCTCGACCTCGTCCGCGAACGGCAGGTGGTCGTCGGCCGTGGCGTCAGCGGCGTGGGCCGTGGCGGCCGGCGCGGAGGTCGGTTCGGCCGCGGCCGGCGCCTCGTCGCGGAACCCGAGCGCGGTCACGCTCAACCCGCCGGCGCCCTGCACCCCGGCGACGATGAACTTCAGGTTGGTCAGCCGGCCGACGTCGCCCGCCGCGTTGTCGGTGACCCGGAGCGTCCACGCCCCGGCGGTGTTCAGCCCGTCGAACGCGCTCAGCGCGGTCTCGGGCCGGAACGAGCCGGCGAACGGGGCCGCGCCGGTGGCGATCGAGGCCGCCGCCTCGTCGTCGAAGCGCGTGCCGCTCAGGTTGTCGCCGGCGCCGCCGCGGCGGTTGAACAGCGTCACCGTCCGCCCGGCCACGCCGTTCACCGTCGGCGAGGTGAGCGTGATCGACAGGTCGCTGTCGTAGGTGTGCAGGATCGTCAGCGCCACGTCCATGTCGCTGATGCGCAGGCTCTCGGCGATGGTGAAGGTGATCGTGGTGGTGGTCAGGTCGGCCAGGTTCACCGACACGGCCCCGCTGTCGTAGGTGCGGTTCACGTTGAGCGTGAGCGTGCCGCCGGCGGTGAACCGGTCGGCGGTCTCGCCGTTGGCCGTGTTGCCGTTCTGGTTCATCTGGTTGCCGGCCGTGTCCCGGATGTCCGGGCCGAACGTCAGCGAGTAGTTGCCGGCCGCGGTCTGGGCGGCGAACGTGATGTCGAACTGGTTGCTCGTGCCGCTCACCGGGGTCACGGTGTAGGTGGTCGTGATCGCGCCGTTCGGGCCGGTGAACGACGCGACGTCGGCCGCCGTGAAGGTGGTCGCGTTGATCGCCTTGTCGAAGGTGACGCGGACGCTGGTGAGCTGCGTGCTGGTGCCGTTGAACACCGCCGAGGTGACCTTCGGCCCGGACACGAACGGCGGCGGGCTGACCGGCGGGACGACCGGCGGCGGGCTGACCGGCGGCGAGGTCGAGCCGGCGAGCATCTTGGCGACGTTCAGCCGCCCGCCGGTGCTCACCTTGCCGGCCAGCCCGGCCACCGGATCGACCGAGCTGGTCAGCTTCGAGATGACCTGCTGGTAGGTCAGGCTCGGGTTCTGGCCCCAGTACAGCGCAATCGCCCCGGTGACGTGCGGGGCGGCCATCGAGGTGCCGCTGAACGTGCTGTACGTGTTGTTCGGGGTGGTGCTCACGATGCTGACGCCGGGCGCGGCCAGTTGGACGCGGGTGGCCCCGTAGTTGGAGAAGTTGGCCAGCACGTCGTTGCTGTCGGTCGCGGCGACGGCCACGACGTTGTCGTAGTTGGCCGTGTAGGAGGCCGGGTAGCTCGGGGTGGCGTCGATGTTCTGCCCGCTGTTGCCGGCGGCGGCGACGAAGATGTGCCCGGCGGTGCGGGCGCGGCCGATGGCCGCGGTCAGGGTGGGGTCGGCCCCGCCCCCGCCCCAACTGTTGTTCGACAGCTTCACCCCCTTGGTGACGGCGAAGTCGATCGCGCGGACCGCGTTGCTGGTCGAGCCGCTGCCGCTGGCGTCGAGGAACTTCAGCGCCATGATCTTGACGTTCCAGTTCACCCCGGCGACGCCGACCGCGTTGTTGCCGACCGCGCCGATGGTGCCGGCGACGTGCGTCCCGTGGTTGTTGTCGTCCATCGGGTTGCCGTCGTTGTTGGCGAAGTCGGCCCCGAACACGTCGTCGACGAACCCGTCGTTGTCGTTGTCGATCCCGTCGTTGGGGATCTCGCCGGGGTTCCGCCACATGTTCGCGGCCAGGTCCGGGTGGGTGTAGTCCACCCCGCTGTCGATCACCGCGACCACGAAGTTCGGGTTGCCGGTGGTGGTATCCCAGGCCGTCGGCGCGCCGATCTTGGTCATCCCGTAGAGCGACCCGTACCGCGGGTCGTTGGGCGTCTGCTGGACCGTGATGGTGGTGTCGGCCGCCGCCGACTGCACGCCGGAGACGCGGCCGTAGTACTCGATGGCCTGGGTCAGGTCGGTGCCGGGCGTCAGGGTGACGCTGTAGATGCCGAACCCGAGCGGCAGGACGCTCCGGGCGAACGGCGTGCGGGCGAGCGCGGCCGTGTCGGTGGCGGTGGTGGTTTCGGCCGTCATGACGACGTTGACGCGGTCGCCGGCGAACGCGCCGGTGGCGGCCAGTTCGGGCAGCGCGATCGACGGCCCCGCGTCGAGCGCGGCCGGTACGGTGCGGTCTTCGAGTCGAACACAGTCAAGCCGCGCGCGACGCGGCCGATCCGGGAACCCCATGCGAGACCCTTTCGAGACGGGACGTGATTGTTAGGCGACACCGAACGCGGTGGTCAGCGAGTCGAAGGGGATGACGTTCGGCTGACGCTCATTCATACGCGTGGCGGGGAACGCCGCCAAGCGAGTCGGCGCAAAATTTACAATTTGTGGCGGCCGAAACGCGGCCGGCACGCGCCACGGGCGAACATTCGTCGCGGGGCCGCAAGCGGCGAACCCCGGACACGCCGCCGACTCCCCTTACAGACGCCGGAAGCTCAACCGGTGCGGGCGATGTGCGAGCACCACCGGCACGTTCTTGCAGACGTCGAAAAGCCTTCGCCGGCGGCCGCGGAACGGATTCACAAAAAATCGGCCGGTGGTGATTTTTTATCCCGCCGCCCGAATCGGACGTGGTGCCGCCGGTCGGTCTGGTCGGTCGGCACAGGCGCGGTTACCGGACCCGTGATTTCGCCCGGGGCGCGAAAACGCCGCGAGCGGGGAAGGGGTGCGGACTGAAAAGTGTGACCGGGCGGCAACGGGAGGCCGGCTTTTGCATCGCCGGGAACCGCATACTACGCTGAACCCCGTAGCCCACGACCACAGTCTGAAGGTCCGTTCATGGCCGCCACCCTGCTGACGCGACCGCCGGCCGACCGCCCGTCGCGGCTCGCCGCCGGCAAGCTGACCGTCACCGATTTGGACCGCGTCGAGACGTACCCGACCCTCTCGGACACGACCGTCCGCGTCCTGGCCATGGTGAACGACAGCAACGTGTCGGTGGCCGAGGTGTCGGCCATCGTCCGCCGCGACGGGGTGATCGCCGCCGCGGTACTGCGGGCGGCCAACACGTGCGCCATCCGCGGCGGCAAGCCGATCGAGGAGGTTCAGCAGGCGATCCTGCGGATGGGGCTACAGGAGTGCTGCAAGCTGCTGAGCACGATGGGCGTCAAGAACGTCTACAACCGATACCCGGCGGCGGTGCAGGAGCGGTGCGACGTGACCCTGCGGCATTCGCTGCTGGTGGCCCGGCTGGCGTCCGGGATCAGCAAGGAGATGTCGGTCGGGCTGCCCGGGCCGGCGTTCACCGCCGGGCTGCTGCACGACATCGGCCGGGTGGTGATCGGGGTGAAGTGCGGCGACGACGCGCACGCCCACGCGCTGATGACCGGCGAGGAGACCGAGGACGTGCTGAAGGTGGAGGGCGGCTACCTGGGGACCGACCACTGCGCCGTCGGCGGGCAGTTCGCGGTGCGGAACAAGCTGCCGGAGAGCATGGTGCGGGTGATCGAGGGCCACCACCGCCCGGCCGACGAGGTGGCGCACCGCGAGTTGGTGGCGCTGGTGGCGGTGGCCGAGCGGGTCGTCAACCACATCCAACTGAAGCACAACGTGACGAAGTACAACCCGGTCGCGTGCCCGCACTTCCCGACCCTGTCCCGCGGGTGGACGCCGGCCCGCGCCGCCGCCTTCCACAAGGCGCTGCCGGGGCTGGTGGTGCAGGCGATTCGGGACACGCGGACGATGCTGAAGTCCTGCGAGTGACGCCGCCCGATCCGGCCCGCCCCTCAATTTTCCGGCCCCCGCGCGACCTTTCTCTGTCGGCTGGACGCGCCCGCGACGCCGTCCTACGCTCGTCGCACAGCCCGCACCGACACGACACAGGACGCCCGCCATGCCCACGCTGATGGCCCGCGACTCGCACGCCCCGCGGCCGCCCGCGCCCGCGTTCCGCCAGACCCTGCTGAGCGGGCTGGACCGCGTCGAGACGTACCCGACCCTGTCCGACACGGCGGTGCGGGTGATGGCGATGGCCGACCGCGAGGACGTGTCGGTGGCCGAGGTGGCCGGGGTGGTGCGGTGCGACGGCGTCCTGGCGACCGCGGTGCTGCGGCGGGCGAACAGTTGCACCATCCGCGGCCGGACCGAGATCGGCGACGTGCAGCAGGCGGTGCTGCGGGTCGGCGTCCGCGAGACGGCCCGGCTGCTGTGCGCGATCAGCGTGCGGCGGGTGTACGAGGGGTATTCGGAGGGCACGCGGGCGCGGTGTGACGCGCTGCTCCGGCACTCGCTGTTCGTCGCGCGGCTGGCCGGCGGGCTGGCGAAGCTGACCCCGTCGGTCGCCCCGGAGCTGGCGTTCACCGCCGGGCTGCTCCATGACATTGGCCGGGTGGTGCTGTGCGTGAAGTGCGACGGGGTCGCCATCGAGCCGCCGTCGGCCCGCGAGGACGACGACATCGTGGCCGCCGAGCGGACGACGTACGGCGTCGATCACTGCGCGATCGGCTACCAGTTGGCGACGCGGAACGCGCTGCCGGAGGCGGTGGTGCGGACCGCGTTCAACCACCACCGGCCGGAGGAGGAGCAGTTCCAGCGCGACCTGGTGGCGCTGGTCGCGGTGGCCGAGCGGGTGGGGAATCACGTGCAGTGGAAGCACAACGTGGCCGAATACGACCTGAACGCGTGCCCGCGGTTCGAGGTGCTGCGGTGCGGGCTGGGGCGGAAGTACACCGACGCGTTCCTCTCCGGGCTGGCCGGGGCGACGGTCCGGGCCATCCGCGACACCCGGCAGATGCTCAAGGCGATCCGCTAGAAGTTGTCAGTTGTCAGTCATCAGTTGTCAGCCAGACAGGAAGCGACTTTGCCTTTGTCTGGCTGACAACTGATGACTGACAACTGACAACTTCTTCAGATGAGCTGCTTGATCGGCTCCGCCCCCTCGACACCGACCAACTTCTGGTCGAGGCCGCCGTAGAAGTAGGTGAGCTTGTTCGGGTCGAGGCCCATCTGGTGCAGCACAGTGGCGTGCAGGTTCTTGACGTGGAACTTGTCCTCCACCGCGAAGTTGCCGAGTTCGTCGGTCTTGCCGACGCTGACGCCGCCCTTGATGCCGCCGCCGGCCATCCACGAGGTGAACCCGTAGGCGTTGTGGTCGCGGCCGGTGCCCTGGGCGTACTCGGCCGTCGGCTGGCGGCCGAACTCGCCGCTCCAGATGACGATAGTGCTGTCGAGCAGCCCGCGGCGCTTGAGGTCGGCGAGCAACCCGGCGATGGGCTTGTCCGTGGCCCCGGCGTGGAGCGAGTGGTTTTTGACCAGGTCGCCGTGCGCGTCCCAGTTGTGGTCGTTGTGGTTGCCGCCGCTGTAGATCTGGATGAACCGCACCCCGCGCTCGACCAACCGGCGGGCGAGCAGGCACTTGCGGCCGAAGTCGTCGGTCTTCGCCTCGCCGATGCCGTAAAGCTCCTTGGTTTCGGCCGTCTCCTTAGCGAAGTCGACCGCTTCCGGGGCGTGCTCCTGCATCTTGAACGCCAACTCGTAGCTGGCGATGCGGGCGGTCAACTCGGTGTTGTCGGACCGTGAGGCGAGGTGCGCCTGGTTCTTCTCGCGGAGGTGGTCGAGGAGGTCGCGCTGCTGCTCGCGGGTGGTGCCGGGGGGCGGGGCGAGGTCGTGAATCGGCGTCTTGTCCGCGCGGAGTTGGACGCCCTGGTAGGCGGCCGGCATGTACCCGCTCGACCAGTTCTTCGGCCCGTTGATCGGCCCGCCGGAGTTGTCCAGCATGACCACGAACCCGGGCAGGTTTTCGTTCACGCTGCCGAGGCCGTAGGTCACCCAACTGCCGAGGCACGGGCTCCCGCTCAGGAGCCGCCCGCTGTTCATCATGAGCAACCCGGAGCCGTGGATCGGCGACTCCGCGTACATCGAGTGGATGAACGCGATGTCATCGACGTGCTGCCCGACGTTGGGGAACAGGTCACTGACCCGCTTCCCACATTTGCCGTAGGGCTTGAACGCGAACTTCGGCCCGACCACGCGGCTCTCGTTGCGGTGCCCGCCGCGGCCGAACGTCTTGACCTTGATGGTCTTGCCGTCGAGCTTGGCGAGTTCCGGCTTCTCGTCGAACGTATCGACCTGGCTGGGGCCGCCGTACATGAACAGGAAGATGACCGCCTTGGCCTTGGCCGGGAACATCGGCGGCTTGGGGGCCATCGGGTTGGTGAACGTGGTGGCGACCTTCGGCGCGGGGGCGTTGTTGGCAAGCAGCGGGTCGTTGTGGAGCAGCCCGGTGAGCCCGAGCGCGCCGAACCCGGCCCCGGTCTCCCACAGGAACTCGCGCCGCGTGCGGCGGCAGAACTGGCGGTCGGAATGCGGCATGTCGGGAGCCTCAGTTGGCGGGGTTGGCGGTCAGTTCCACACGTCGAAGGTCAGGCCGGGCAGTTGTGTATAGTCGCGGGCGTTTCGGGTGATGAGCGTTGCGCCGGAGTCGATGCAGATTGCCGCGATTCGCATGTCGTTCGTGCCGACTCGAATCTTGGAGTGCTGCCAGTGCTCCACCAGCGCGTGTGCCGCGGCGGTGTACGGCAGGATCGTGTGCGGCCGCAGTTTTTCCAGGCTCTGCTGATACCGGCCGAACGCGTAATCCAAACTCATCCGCCCCTTGCCGGCTTCGGCCTGGCGGATCGCGGCGAGCCATCCGCGGGCGATCTCCGCCGCCACAACGACCGGTATGCCTCGCTTGTCGGCGTCGATGGCGTCGAATCGTGCGAGTAACGCCGCGTTGCCCGCGAACAACTCCGTCAGGATGTCCGTGTCGAACGCGTTCATTCCGGCCACTCTGCGGCCTTTTGCGCGTCGCGCTCGCGATAAATCTCCGAACACAACTCCCGCCACGCCGCCGCGTCTTCGGCCGACACCGGGCCGAAGGTCGGTGGGGCAGGGGCCGGCACGTTGACCAGTACCACCTCGCCCGCCGTCACGCGGGCGCGCAGTTGCTCGGTTACGGTCGCGACGGCTTGCTCCCGGGTCGGTCCCTCGGCGGCGACCTGAGGCGCGCCGAGCACGCTCGCGGTGAACGTGCCGTTCGATTGCGTGACCAGAATCGGGAACGTCATGGCGGTACACTCCTTCCGTCATCCTAACAGCCGCCCTCAGTCCAGGTACACGAACTCGTTGCTGTTGAGGCACAGCAGGCAGTAGCGGGCCAACGACTGGTCGGCGGTCAGCTTGTGCTTTTCGACTAGCCCCGTTACGAACGCCGCGTCCTTCTTCACCTCGTCGGCAGTCGGGGCGCGGCCGGTCGTCAGCCGGATGGCCCGCGTCACCTGAGCGGCGAGGTCGTTGGGTGTGTCCTTCATCAGCCGTTGCGCGAACCCCGACGCCTGCTCGTTCGCGAACTCGCCGTTCAGGAGGCCGAGCGACTGCGTCGGGACGGTCGTCACGTATCGCACCGGGCAACTGCTGTCCGGGTCCGGCTGGTCAAAGCCCACCAGGATCGGCACCCGCAGCGACCGCTTGACGTGCGCGTAAACGCTGCGGCGGTTCGCCTCCTCCGGCGGCGAGGTTGGCCACCCTTGTCCAGGGACAGACTGGCCCGCGAGCACCTCTTTGGGAATCTTCGGGTAGGTGCTCGGCCCGAACTGCTTCAGGTTCAGCGTGCCGCTCACGGCCAGGATCGAGTCGCGGACCTCCTCGCCCGACAGGCGGCGCATGTTGAACCGCCACAGCAAGGTATTCGAGGGGTCGGCCTTCAGGTTCGCCTCGTCGCCCCGCGACGAGAGTTGATACGTGCCCGACAGCATGATGAGCTTGTGCAGGCGCTTCAGCTTCCACCCGCCCTCCACGAAGTCACTCGCCAGCCAGTCCAGCAGTTCCGGGTGCGTCGGCTGCTCGCCGAGCTTGCCGAAGTCGTTGGCCGACGGCACGATCCCCTTGCCGAAGTGGTACTGCCACACGCGGTTGACCATGACGCGGGCGGTCAGCGGGTTGTCCTTCGACGCGATCCACTCCGCCAGAACCGTCCGGCGGCCGCTCGACTTCATTCCGGGCTTCGGCGCGGGAATGACCGGGTCCGGCAGGTTCAACACCGCCGGGAAACCCGGCTGCACCTCCTTGCCCTTCGCCTGCGGCGACCCGCGAACGAGAATGTGTGTCGGCGGCGGGGTGCGGTCGCCGTTGTTGACGGACAGGGCCAGTTCCTGACCCGGAATGTCGGTCTTGCGCTCCAACTCGCCCCGCTCCTTGCGGAGGGCGGCGTAATCGTCCTTTTCCTTGCCTTTCAAGGCCGGGACGACCTTCAGCCGCACCACCTGCGGCCGGTCCGGCCCTTCGGAGGCGCGCTGATCTTCGGCCGGCAGCGTCTTGATGACCGCGTCCTCGATCGCGGTCATCTCCTTCTTCACCGCGGCCAACCGCGTCTGCCGCTTGGCGAGTTCGGCCTCGTACTTGGCCTTCGCCTCCGGCGGGGTGATGTCGCTCAGGCTGTTCGCCGAGCGAACGTTGCGGTCGTCGGAGTACGGCCGGATGTCGCGGACGAAGGCGACGAGCTTGTAGTAGTCGGCGGCCGGGATCGGGTCGGCCTTGTGGTCGTGGCAGCGGGCGCAGTTGAACGTGGTCGCCAGGAACGCCTGCCCGGCGGTGGCGACGATGTCGTCGTACCCGTCGTACAGGGCGAGGAGCGGGTCGGCCGGCTCGTCGTCCCAGATGCCCAGCCGGTAGAACCCGGTGGCGACGACCGCGTCCGGGTTGTGCCCGCCGGGTGACGCGGCGGCGATCTCGTCGCCGGCGAGTTGCTCTTTAATGAACTGGTCGTACGGCTTGTCCGCGTTGAAGCTCTTGATGACGTAGTCGCGGTACCGCCACGCGTACGGCTTGGGGCCGTCGCGCTCGTACCCGTTGGTTTCGGCGTAGCGGACCACGTCGAGCCAGTGCCGGCCCCACTTCTCGCCGTAGTGCGGACTCGCGAGCAGCTTGTCGATCAGCTTTTCGTAGGCGTCGGCCGCAGTGTCCTTCAAGAACACATCCACCTCATCCGGCGTCGGCGGAAGGCCGGTGAGGTCGTAGTAGGCGCGGCGGATGAGGGCCGCGCGGTCGGCCGGGGCGACCGGGGTCAACCCCTTGGCCGCCCACTTAGACGCGACGAACGCGTCGATCGGGTTGCGGATTGCAAACCCGGTGTTCTTGACCTCCGGCACCGCGGGCTTTTTCACCGGTTGGTAGGCCCAGTAGTTCTTCGCATCGGGCGGGATCGGGCCGGGCTTGATTTTGGCGGTGTCGCCGAGGAGGCCCGCGGGCACCGGCAGGCCGTCCTTCACCCACTTCTCGATGACCGCGATGTCCTTGTCCGGCATCTTGCCCTTCGGCGGCATCTGGTACGCTTCGTCCTTGTAGTGGACGGCCTTCAGCAGCAGGCTGTCGGCGGGCTTGGCGAGATCGACGGCCGGCCCGGTGTCGCCGCCGGTCAGGACCGCCTGCCGGGTACGGAGGTCGAACCCGCCCTTGAGCTTCTCGGGGTCGTCGCCGTGGCACTTGAGGCAGTGCGTCTTCAGCACCGGGGCCACGTCCTTCTCGTAGAAGGCGACCTGCTCGGCGGTGAACTTCGGCGCGTCGGCCTTCTTGTCGTCGGCGTGCGAGCGGCGGGGCGTCAGCCCGCCGGTGCCGACCAGCAGGGCGGCAAGTGCGGCGACTGCGAGCGTGCGAAGTGCGGTCATGGCGTGGGTCCGGTGGGCGGGGTGGGTGCGTTCTGCTGGAGCCATTCGTCGGGCGTCAACACGGGGATCGCGAGGTTGCCCCGGAAGTGCTTGACGTTCCAGGTGAGGAACGCGGTCGCACCGGCGGCGTACTTGGCGATCTGGGCGGCGATCGTCGCGTCGCCCGCCGGGCGCTTTGTCACCATCTGGGCGATGATCTCGTCCGGCGTGCAGCCGCAGTGGTCCGGGACCGCCGCCGGGTCGGGGACGACGGTCAGGTTGTACTTCCTCTGCACGCGGGGCCAAATCCTGACCACTTCGGCCGCCGGTACGCCGAAGCAAATAACCCCGACCACTTCGAGAACCACTTGCGAGGTCACGGCGAGTAGAGCTTCCGTTGCGGCCAAGTGGTCGAGCGCCTTACGGTTAGTGGCGTAGTTCGGGTCGTTGTACTTGACGTCGATCAGCAGGACGTTCGAGTCGAGCACGACCCGCCCTCCGGCGGCCGCCACGAGGTCGTCCGCTGCGCCGCGACCGCCTCATCGACGGTCGGCCACGGCAGTTCGGTCGCCTGCAACTTTGCGACGAACTGGTCCCACTCTTCGCGCTCCGCATCGGTCATCGGCGGCGGGGGCGCGCCGACCGACATCCGGGGCGCAGCTCCGCCGTCCGGCACCTGGACGGTCACACGCGTGCCGGCGGGCAGGTCCACCGGCACGCTCGGCACGAACGTCTTGCCGTCGAACACCACTTCAATGGTCCTGAGCATCGCCGGCCCTCCGCGCTGCCCCCATCATACCACTCACGGCGTCTCGACGGTCACCGCCATCACGATCGGGGCCGTGCGGTCGGTGCCCTTCACGAACTCGATCGTCTTCACATTCGCGTCCGGCCGCTTGGGCGTCACCGCGAGGTACCGCAACTGCTGCCCGCGGAGGTTGAACGCGAACTTCGACTCGGGCACGTCCACGCGGTGGATGTAGTCCGCGAAGTGGACCGCGTTCTTCAGCTCGTGGTCCTCCGTCTTGCCGTCGTCGTAGGTCAGGCGGACGATCATGCTGACCGTCTTCGGCGCGCCGGTGTCCAGCGCCCCCCACCCGCTCACCCCGCTCAGCAGGTGGATCGCCTTCGCCTTCCCGTTGAACGGTAGCGACACCGACTTTGGCATCTTCGGCGGGATGACCCCGTTCGGGCCGTTGAGCATCACCGCGTTCTTCACCGTGTCCTTCATCGGATCGACCAGCACGAATGGGACGCCGTCGAACACCTTCGGCTTCCAGTCGGGGAAGACCAGCCGTTCGGCCTGCCCGCCGGCGTCGAAGAACATGTCCTTCGTGCTGACGACCGTGGCGACCTTATCCAACGGTAGCGGAACGTACTTGCCCTTTTGCGACAGGAACTCCAACAGGTCGGCCAGTTCCTCCGGCTTCATCACCTTCTCGAAGCCCTCGGGCATGAGCGACTTGTCCGTCTCCCGCATGCTCACGATGTCGGTCTTGGCGAGCGCGACCCGCTTGGCGTCGGCGTCGATGATCTCGACCGACGTGCCGGTCTGCGCCCCGAGGATGCCCAGTACAGTGCGGTCGTCAGAGGTAGTGACGCGGTACAGCTTGTAGTTGCCCTCCACGCTCCGCGACGGGTCGAGAATGGCGATCGCCATTTCCTCCTTCGGGTGGACGCCGAACCCGGTCAGGTCCGGGCCGATCGCAGTGCCGTCGCTGCCGTGCTTGTGACACTTCGCGCAGTGGGCGAGGAACATCTTCTTGCCGTTCTCGACGTTCCCGGTCTTGTGCAGCGCGTCCTTCAACTCGTCGATCACCTTCTGGCGGTCGGCGTTGGGCAACCCGCCGCCGAGCGCGAGCAGGCGCTTGGCCCGCTCGCTCACGCTACGGTCCGGGTGCGACGCCAGCCCTTGACGCTGGTCGAGGGCGAGCATGTCGAAGCGGAGCGTGCCCTTTTCGACCGCGTCGAGGAACGCTTTGGCCGAATCCGCCTTGGCGAGCACGAGCCGCAGCGCCGCCGGGCGGGCCGACGTCGGCAGGTCCTTGAGCTTGGCGACGACCGCGGCCCCGACCCCCTTCGCCTTAGATTGCTCCAGCGCCAGGAAGATTCCGCCGGCGAGGGCGTCGGACGCGTCCGGGGTGATGGCGGCGAGCAGTTGGGCGGCCGCTTCGTCGCTCTCGGGCGCGAATTCGATCACCTGCGCGGCCGCGGCGACGCGCTCGGCGTCCTTGGCCTTGGCATCCGCAAGGGTGGCGAATGCGGCTTTGGTGATGGCCGCGAGTTGCTCGTCCAACCCCTTCACACCCCACGTCGAGGCGAGCTTGAGGAACTTGCCGCGGGAGGAGGCGGGGAGTTTGGCGAGCAGCGTTCCGACGGCCGCCTCGCCGCCCGCGCTGAGCTTGGCGGACTTACCGGCGGGCCACCCGGCAGCGAGGCCCGCGACCAGCGGTTCGACAGCAGCCGGCGCGCCGCTCCCGGCCGCCGCGAGCAGTTCGGACAGTTCCTCGTCCGTAGCCCTTGCGGCGTAGCCCCGGGCGACCGCCTCGACCACCGCCGGCGCGGCCGGCGACTGCGGCGCGGCGACGACCGCGGCCAGGAAGAAGCGGTCGTGCGCCGACGCGGCGACGATGAGCGGGGTCTGGAGCGCGGCCGCTTCGGTGAAGTTGCGATCGGTCGCGCAGGTCAGAACGTGCGTCGCCCCCAGCTTGCTCGCCGGCAGTTCGGCGAGCGCCAGCAGACCCGCCCGCCGCACCTTCGCTTCGGGGTCGACGAACACCCGCGCGGGCACCTTCGCGAACCACTCGTCGGTCCGGGGCAGCACCTCGAGCGCCGCCTGCCGCACCGCCGCCGACGGGTGCGCCGCCGCCGCAACGACCGCCTTCGCCGCCGCCTCGTTCTTCCCGTCGAGCGCCCCGAGCACTTGCAGGGCGCGCAGCGCGTGAACCGCGCCCGCGTTCAGCCCGGCCGCGTCCACCGAATTGTCATCCAACAGCTTGATTAGCCCGCTCACGGTATCGGCCTTCGCGTCCGCGAGCAGCAGGCGCTGCGCGTGCAGCCGCCACGTCATGTTCGGGTGCTTGAGCGTCTCCACCAGCCTTTCCGGCGTCGCACCCTTCAGCGTGAACGCCTTCTCATCCTTCGCCTTCGTGTACACGACGCGATAGATGCGGCCGTGCGTCTTGTCGCGCAGTTCCGTCTCGTACGCGTTGCCGCGGCCGTTCTTGAACCCCGCCGGCGTCGGGTTGTGCTGCACGATGAACGCATACCAGTCGATCACCCACATGTGCCCGTCCGGGCCGACCTGCGCGTCGATCGGCGCGAACCACTCGTCGTCGCTGGCAACCAAATTCCAGCCGTACTGTGCCTTGAAGCTCGTGCCGTTCGGCTCGAAGGTCATCGCGGCGGTCAGGTGGCCGGTCGGCTCGCTGATGAACGCGGTGCGGTTCCAGTACTCCCGTGGGTAGGTGCGGGCGGTGTAGATCGAGCAGTTCGACGCGGCCGTGAACCCGCCGTGCCAGTCCACCTGCCGCACCTTGTTCGTGATCGGCTCGATGTGGTTGTCCGCGGCGATGTTCTGGAGAACCGTGGGGGTGAGGCCCTTCACCTTCTCGTAGTAGCGGTTCGGGATCGGCATATGCACGAACGGGCAGCCGTTCGCGGTGCTGCCGAACAGCTCCCCGCTCTCGTCGAAGCACAGGCCCCACGTGTTGTTCGACGTGCTGCGGAGGAATTCGAGCTTGGTGACCTTGAGTTCGTGCGGCTTGTCGGCCTTTTCGAGCTTGAAGCGGTAGAAGCCCTGGCGGAAGTTGTGCTTGTCGCCGCCGACGGTGCCGTTGAACCCGGCGTAGCCGACCGCGCCGTACACCCAGTTGTCGAACCCGTAGTGCAGGTTGCTCGGCCCGGCGTGCGTGTCGCCGGTGCTCCAGCCGCGGAACAGTTCCTGCCGCACGTCCGCCTTGCCGTCGCCGTCGGTGTCCTTCAGGAACAGCGTCACGGGCGCTTGGTGGACGAGTAACCCCCCCGCGTACGGAAGCACGCTCGTCGCGATGCTGAGCTTGTCCGCGAACGTGGTGATCTTGTCGCACACCCCGTCGCCGTCGGTGTCCTCGCACACGAGGATCTTGTCGCGGCCCTGACCCTCCGGTTGCATCTCGTTCGGGTAATCGACCGTGACCGACACGAACAGGCGGCCTTGCTCGTCCCAATTCATGCAGATCGGCTTGCCGCCGAGTTCCTTCTCGGTCACGAACACCTTCACCGCGAAATCGACGGGCGTGGAGACGTGCTTCAAGCTCTCCTCGACGGGAAGCGGCTTTTGCATCTTCGAGAGCGGGCCGCTCTTCTCCCCGCGAGCCGGGTAGAACGGCACCTTCGCGTCCACGTACTCGAAGGGCTTGGCATCTTTCGCCAGTGGCGTCATCGACGGCTTTTCGAGGTTGAGCGGCTCGGCGTAGGTGCCCGCGGCGCTCGGCTCCTTGCCGCACGCCCACAGCACGCCGCGTTCGAGCAGGTTGTGGAACCCCGGGTGTGCCCACGTCCGCTGATCGTGCCCCCACGCGGTGTAGAACACGCGGCCCTTGCCCTGCTCGCGGACCCACGTCCACGGCTCCTTCAGGTCGCCCTCTGCGCGAACTTCGAGAACCGTGCGGCCCTTCTCGTTGTGCTTGGTGTGGACGTAGGTCTCATCCCAACTCGAAAAGCTCTTGAACCCCTTCATGAGTTCGTGATCGGGCTTTACGACCTCGGTGCGGAAGGTTCCGGTGCCGTGGCTGCGGAACTGCGCGCCCACCAACTCGATGTACTTGGGCGAGTTCAGGAAGCAGAAGCTCGCGCAGTGGACCGGGACGAACCCCTTACCGCCTTCCACATACTCCAGGAGCGCCTTCTCCTGCTCCGGCGCGATCTTGGTGTGGTTGGCGTAGATCATGAGCGCGTCGTAGACGCTCAGGGTCTTGGCGTTGAGGTCGTCGAGCTTGTCGGTGTACGTCAGCTCGATGCCGCGTTTCGCGAGCACAGGCTGCAACTGCTTGAACCGCTCCGCCGGCTTGTGCCCGGCGGCGTCGCCGAGGAACAACACCTTCAGCGCGGCCGGTTCCGCGCCGAGGCACGTCCCGCCGAACGCCAGCGCCATCAGGGAGAGTAAAACTCGCATCGCCGCTCCTCAGGCAGAGGAGGATTTCACCACAGAGACCACAGAGACCACAGAGGAAGGCAATCAGACAGTTCTTCAAACTCCGATTTCTGTCTTCCTCTGTGGTCACTGTGGTCTCTGCGGTGAATCCCGTGTTTCAGACCAGCTCCGGGGCCACCGAATCCGTCAAGTGCTGGATGATCGCCGCCACCGCGCCCTGCCGCTTGCTGCCCCTCGCCCGCACCACCGTGCAGTCCGCGAACGACGGCGGCAGCGCCCGCTCCCGCGACTTCGCCAACACCAAATCGAACAAGCTCGCGTCGATCTCGAACAGCGGAGTGTGGATGAACACCGTGCCCGGGTTGAACAGGTTGATCACCGCCGCCACCGCCACCGCCACGAACCCCGCCACCTCGTGCAACTCGGCCGTGAGGTCGATCGCGCCCGATTTGGCGATCTCGATCACCTCATCGACGCTCACCGCTCGGCCGAGCTTCCGCGACGCGTGCCACGCCAAGGCCGAATCGCTCGCGACCGTTTCCAGGCATCCGGTGTTGCCGCACCCGCACCGGCGGCCGCCGCTCGCCACCGCGGTGATGTGCCCGATCTCGCCCGCGAGGCCCGAGCGGCCCTTCAGCAGCCGCCCGCCGCTCATAATCCCTAATCCGACGCCCGCGCCAACATCCAACAGCGCGAAATCGTCCATTCCTTTCGCGAGACCGTAGTGGCGCTCCGCCAGGCACAGCGCGTGTGACTCTTGCAATAGTGTACACTCGGCCCCGAGGCGCTCCGATAGGTCGGTTGCCGGGCAGCGGCCGTCGGTGAGCGGTACGTTGGGCGAAAGCACCCCGCACCCTTTGCGGTAATCGACCAACCCCGGCAGGCTCACGCCGAGACCGAGTGTCCGCACCGTCGGCTTCGCCATCACGCGGCGGGCGGCCGCTTCCAGCGCGTCGAGCAGCTCCGGGTACGTCGCCGGCGTCGGCACGGCCAGCGTATCGTCGTGCAGCGCGCCGTCGAGGCCGGCGGACACGATCTCGCAGTGCCCGACGTCGATCGCCACCCCGAGCACCTGAGCCGACTCGGTCGCCAGCCGCAGTTTCGGCGCGGGCCGGCCGCGGGCCAACTCCGCCGCGCCGGCCTCTTCCAGCAACCCTAAGCCGATGAGCGACGCCACCGCCTTCGACACCGTCGGCGCGCTCAGCCCGCTCTCGCGCGCCACCTCGGCCCTCGACAGCGGGCCGCGGGTCTGCAACACCCGCAGCACCTGCCGCTCGTTCAACTTGCCCACCAGCGCCGGGCGAATGGTCGTGATCGCGCTCATCGCGCTAGCACCGTGGCGGGGTGTGAGGGACCAGGTACGTCGTTCGGTATAGCCAGCATAAGCGGCCGAGGATCGTTTGTAAACGAGATTTAGTAAAGAAAGTTTAGGAACTGCCCGCCAACGCGGGTGAAGTGATCGCGTTAGAACGTCGTTGCGGGCGCGGGCGGTTCCGGCTACCCTAGTCAAGATATCCGACGAAGCCGCAATCCGCTGCGCCGGCGGGTCGTCTTTACTCGTGAGCCTTCGTCCGCGTCCGCAGCGACTCCCTGCGGACCCCCTATCCTTCGAGGGGCCGATGTCGATTCCCATTACGTGTACCGGGTGTAACACCTCGTTCGACGTGCCGGACGAGTTCGCCGGCAAGACCATCCGCTGCACCGGGTGCAAGACGCAAGTGACGGTGCCCGACGAGGTCGAGGCGGAAGCCGCGGAGGCGAAAAAGCCCTTCGGACACGGCGGCGCGAGCGCGGCGAAGCCGCCCGCGCCGAAGGCCGCCCCGCCGAAGCCGCAGCCGGCTCCGAGGGCCGAAGCGAAGGCCGCTCCGAAGGCGGCGGCCAAGCCGGCCGCCAAGCCGGCGGTCGTGGCCGACGAGGACGACGAGGACGACGAAGAGGAGAAGGCCAAGCCGGCCAAGGCGGGCAAGGGCGCGGTCACCAAGGCGGCCGCCGCGAAGGCCGCGACCAAGAAGCGCCGCGACGACGACGATGATGACGACGAGGACGAGAAGCCGCGCAAGCCCAAGAAGAAGAACCAGGGGGCCGGCGGGGCGATGATCGGCATCATCGCGGCCGGCGTGGTCGGGCTGATCGCGATCGTGGTCGTCGTCGTCATGATGACGACCGGCGACAAGAAGAAGTCGTCTTCGGACAGCGCGAGTTCGTCGAACTCGACGAGCACGCCGGCCGCGACGCCGGGTGGCACCCCGGGCACCGGCCCCGGTCCGGGCGGCCCCGGCGGGCGGATGGGAATGGGCAAGCCGGGCGAAGGCCCGGGTGGGGAAGGCCCGGCGATCGGGCCGGGTGGTATGGGTACGCCGGCCGGGATGGGCGGCGCGAACCCCGGGGGCGCGGGCGGCAACCCGTTCGGCGGCGGGCTTAACGGCTTGGACAAAGACTCCTACGGCACGCTCGGGGCGTGGGCCACGTTCACTGGCGACGGCTTCTCGGCCGAGTTCCCCGGCACCCCGGAGGCGCACTCCCTGAGCGCCAACGGCACGAACTTCAAGGTCACCATCCTGGGCCAAAAGGAGGGGGCCGCCTACGTTGTGATGTGCGTCCCGCTGCCGCTCGACCCGAGCCAGACGCCCGGGGCCACCGGGGCGGCGCTGAACGGCGCGTGGCAGAACTTCCTGAGCGGGACGAAGCTCACCGCCGGGCAGGCGAGCGACGTCACCGTCGATAGCTACCCCGGCAAGGATGCGGAGTTCACCGACAAAGACGGCGACAAGGGCCGCATTCGTATGGTGCTGGCCAAGAACCGCGTCTACCTCCTCCTCGCCGGCGGCAAGACGGCGGACGATCTGGCCAAGGCGCAGCGGTTCGTGGGCTCGCTGAAGATCACTTACCAGGGCGGCGACCCGGTGGCCGCCGTGCCCCCGGGGGGCGCGGGGCCGTTCGGCCCGATCCCCGGAATGGGCGGCATCCCCGGCCCGCCCGGACCCGGCGGGATGCCGGGCGTCCCCAACGCCGGGATGCCGGTCGCCGGCGTCCCGATGCCCCCCGGGCCCGGCGGCGTGCAGATGCCCCCAGGTGCCGGCGGCGTGCAGATGCCGCCCGGCGCGGCCGGCCAACCCGGCGGTGCGGGCGCCGGTCCCGGCGCGGTCGCCGGGCCGGGCGGGTTTACTGGCACCGACTTCGCCGACGGCAACATCAAGGCCAAGCTCGACCCGTTCTTCAGCGCCGCGTTCGACACCGAGAAGAAGGAAGTGATCGCGCTGGAACCCCGGACGGTCGGCGCCCGCATGCAGGGCACGCTGCGGCGGTACAGCTACCCCGACTTCCGCGACCTCGGCAAGCTGAAGATGGCGTCGGTCGGCTTCCGCTGTGCCCTCGACGCCAAGAACGAACTGCTGTACGTCGCGCTGGCCACCAACCCGGACAAGGTGCTGATCGAAGCGGCCACCGACCGCGCCTCGGCACTGGGCACCGTCGTGGTGTTCGACCTCAAGCAGGCCCGCGACGGCAAGGGGGCCGACGGCAAGGACCTGACCGACATCAAGTCGGTCGGCACGTTCGGCCTGCCGCAGAGCCGCATCCACGGGCTGGAGGTGTCCGGCGACGGCAAGACGCTGTACGTCCTGGCGACCAACGCAAGCACCAAAAAGGTGTCGCTGATGGCGCTGGACACCGCGACCAAGAAGGACGCCAAGCCGCCGATCGCGCTGACCGATCCGGTCCGCGACCTGGTGTCCGGCGGGGACGACCGGACGCTCATCGTGATCGAGGAACTGAAGCCGATGAAGGGGTCGCGGGTGCTGGTGTACGACACCAACGCCTGGGGTCGGCCGCTCAAGACGCTGCCGATGCGCGACGGCCCGACGCTCGACGTCGCGCCGCTCGCCGGCGGCGGGATGATGGTGAGCGTGCTGCCGCTGAACGCGACCCCGGCCGGGGTCGCGGCCGGGCCGGGCGCGCCGGGTGGCCCGGTCGGGCCGATGGGGCCGGGCGGCCCGGGCGGGCGTCCGGATGGGGTCGGCCCCGGCGGCCCCGGTGGTCCCGCGCCTGGGGGCGGCCCCGGCGGCGGTGGCGGCGAGGGGTCGGGCGCGAAGTTCCAGCAGGTGTTGGTCAGTGACGACGGCGGCAACCGGGACATGGACCTCGGGGCCGGCGCGCGGGCGGCCAACGGCGGCTACGTCGAGTTCGACCCGACCGGCAAGAAGCTGTACGTCGGCTCGTGGCGGAGCGCCGGGCTGGACGTGTACGAGGTGACCGACCCGTCGTCGGCCAACGGGGTCAAGCTCAAGACCTCGATGCGGACGGCGAAGCGGGAGCCGGTCCGCGGCAACTTCATGGTGTCCCCGGACGGCGATTTCCTGCTGTTCCAGAACGGGCTGGTGCTGGACACCAAGAACTTGGGCGGCACGGCCCCGCCGGCCCCAGCCGCGGCCGGGCTGGAGAGCGGTCCGGGGATGGGCGGCGTGCCGGGCGCGCCGATGCCGCCGGCCGGGATGGGTGCGGGCATGCCGCCGGCCGGGGTGCCGATGCCCGGCGGCCCGGGGAGGCCGCCGCCCGCTGGGGGGATGCCGGGCGAGATGCCGGGTGGCCCGGGGAAGCCGCCCGCCGGGATGCCGCCGGCCGGTGGGCCGATGCCCGCCGGCCCGGGTAAGCCGGACCGACCGGGCCGGCCGGGAGATAAGTAATCTCACGGCGCCCGGAACGGCCGAACCCCCGGGGCCGCACTCAGCTAGTGCGACCGCCGGGGGTTCGGCCGTTCCAGACAGACAACCAGCCCGCGCCGGCCTACACGCCCTGCGCGTCCTCGCGGAAGCGGTAGCCGATGCTCCGCACCGTCTCGATCAGGTCCGGCGAGCCGCCCGCCTTGGTCAGCTTCTGCCGCAGCGTCTTGATGTGGACGTCGATGGTCCGTTCCAGCACCACCGACCCGTCGCCGATCGCCGCCTCCATCAACTGCTTGCGGCTGAACGCCCGCCCGGGTTGCCGCACCAGGCATTCCAGCAGCCGGAACTCGGTCGGGGTGAGGTCGAGCGGGGCGTCGTCGAGGGTGACGCGGTGCCGGACGCGGTCGATCTTCACCCCGCTGTTCTCGGTCACGTCGCCCGGGGCGTCTTGCCCCTCGACCCGGCGGAGGAGCGCCTTCACCTTCGCCAGCAGCACCTTGTTCGAGAACGGCTTGCCGACGTAGTCGTCGGCCCCGAGCGAGTACCCGACCACCTGATCGGTCTCTTCGGTCTTGGCGGTGATCATGATGATCGGGATGTCGCGGGTGCGGTCGCCGGCGCGGAGCTCGCGGCACACGTCCAGCCCGTTCAGCCCGGGCAGCATGACGTCGAGCAGCACCACGTCGGGCAGCGCGGTCTGGGCCTTGTGCAGCCCCTCGCGGCCGTCGTCGGCCACGGTCACCTCGTACCCCTCGCGCTTGAAGAACCAGGAGAGCGACTGGGTCAGCCCGCGCTCGTCCTCGATGATCAGGATTCGCGGCTGTGCCATCGGCGGACCCTCGGCGGTCGTGGAAAGGCCGGTGCGGGCGAGCTCGGCGGGCGCGACGGTGGTCATGGCGGTCCCGTGGTCCCGTGGGTGAAGGTGGCGCGGGGCCACTGCCAGTGTAACCCGCGAATCGCACGTGCGAACGCTGGTGTTGTAGCAGTCCCGCGTGAAGAAACGGTAAAGGGGTCGAGAAGTCCGCGCGGCCGGGTGCGAACGAAACGGCCCGCCCGGAACGCCCGGGCGGGCCGGACCGACCGCGGAAACCCGGGCGGTCAGTCGTTCGCGATCACCTCGCCGCCGCTGCGGGTCGCCAGCGCGACCAGGGTCGCCAGCGGGGTGCTCTCCCGCAGGAACCGGACGCTCCCGTCGGCCATGACCGCGTTGGCCCCGCCGTCGTGGAACCCGTACATGAGGAAGCCCCACTCGTTGGACGCGTTGATCTTCATCGGTACGGACGTCGGCAGGGTGCCGTGGGTGCTGCTCGGCCACTGGATGCGCTGGCCGATCTCGTACGGGTTATCGTTGGTCGCCCACGCGCCGCCGCGGGCGCGAGCCGGGTTGGCGAGCGACGGGTTGGTCTGGGCCGGGGCGAACAGCTTGCCCTGGCGGTAGACGTCCTCGCGGCCGGCGCACTCGGCGAACAGCAGCGTGTTCGAGGTGCCGTCGGTGACCGCGGTGATCCGGGTCGGCCCCTCGGTGAAGACCCGCATCACCCCCTTCAGGTCGCCGGTCGGGGTGGAGCCGAGGTCGCCGGCGATGTTCGCGTTGACGCCCTCGACGGCGAAGTAGTCGGAGGTGGAGCCGATCTTGTTCTGCTCCGGCGGGTTCTCGAACTTGTTCTGGAGCCGCGGCTGGTTGGGCGTGGCCGGGCAGTTGAAAATTTTGAAGGGGGTCTGGGTGGTGGTGCCGTTTGGGATGGTCGCGCCGACGTTCGGGGCGACCTCGCCGGTGGTCCGCCACCAGTTCTCGTCCAGGTTGTAGAAGGCCCCGGACACGGCGTTGACCTGTTCGAGGTTCGGCAGCAGGTCCGGCGCCCAGCTCCGCTGCGGTCGGGTGGTCCGCTTCGACACCGGGAACGCGCCGAACGCGCTCTCGTAGTTGTGCGCCGCGAGGGCGAGTTGCTTGAGGTTGTTCTGGCAGCTCATGCGGGCGGCCGCGGCGCGCACCTTCTGCACGGCGGGCAGTAGCAACCCGATCAGAATTGCGATGATGGCGATGACCACCAGCAACTCGATCAGCGTGAAGGCGCGGCGCGGGCCGCGGGGGGCGGGACAGGTCATTGGCAGCGTTCTCCCTGGTTGGTGTGCAGTTAGCGGAGACCGCGGACGCGCTCGAGGGCGGTCGCGGCGTGTCCGCGGACGGTCGGATCCTTGTCGCGGGTCGCGTCTTCCAGCGCCGGCGCCGCGTCGGCCGCCGCTGGGCCGATCTTGGACAGCGCCAGCACCGCCGCGTCCCGCACCCGGGCGTCCGCGTCCTTCACCGCGGCGGCCAGCGCAGGAACGGCCGCCGGGTCGGTCGGGCCGACGTTCCCGAGCACGTCGGCGGCCCGCTTGCGGGCCTTCGGGTCGGCGCTCTTGATCTCGGCCAGCCAGTGCTCGACCGGCTCGCCGCCGAAGTACTTGGCCGTCGGCACCGCCCCGCCGCGGCACCCGGGCGCGGCCAGCAGCAGGAGCGGAAGCAGAATCGCCCTCATCGGAACTCCTCCGCGGGTGGTTACTCGATGGCCGCGACGGAGTCGCCATCGGCCCGGGTGCCGAGCGCCCAGTACGCCAGCCGGTCGGCCGGGGCCGGTTGGCCCTTCACCCCGGAGATGTTCCGCAGGAACGTCACGTGCCCGTCGCCCAGCAGGTGGTTGGCCCCGCCGGTGTGGAAGCTGGACGCGTCGTCGGTGCCGCCGTCGTCGGACTGGTTGTTGGTGGCGTTGATCCAGTTCGAGTGGATCAGCCCGAACAGGTCCGGGTCGTAGTCCATGTTCGGGTTGAGGGCGTAGGCCGGGTTGGCGGCGCCCAACCGCATCCGCGCCCCGGGCAGCGCACCGGCCCACGTCCCCTGGGTGACCCCGCACGCCCGCTCGGCCACGAACCCGGTGTGGCTGGTGCCGTCGGTGATGTCGGTGATGCGGGTCCGCGAGTTGCGGTAAAACACCCCGTGGAACCGGCCGCCGCCGTCGCCGGTGGTCACCTCCGTCTCGTCCCCGCCGGAGAAGGCGGCGTAGCTGCACGGGGCGGCCCGGACGCCGGACAGTTGCACCCCGCCCGGCCCGTACACCGGGAACGGCTCGGTCGTGGTGTCCGACGGGCACATGTACGTCTTGACTTTCTGGGCCAGCAGCGGGGACGCGGTCACCGGCTGGGTCAGGTTGGTCTGCGTGCGGAAGAGGTTGTCCTGCTCGATGTACGGCAGCAGGTAGAACGACCACCCCCAGCCGGGGCTGACGTCGCCGCCGGGCGCGGCCGTCGCGGTGAATCCCGGCGGCAGCACCTGGTTGGTGTCGTGGTAGTTGTGCAGGGCCAGACCGATCTGCTTGAGGTTGTTGCTGCACGACATGCGGGCGGCCGCCTCGCGGACCTTCTGGACCGCCGGCAAGAGCAGCCCGATGAGGATCGCGATGATCGCGATCACCACCAACAGTTCGATGAGGGTAAACCCGCGGCGCGGGATGGACCGGTTCATGAGCGGACCTTTTCATGTGCGACAGCGTGTGTCGCGCAGATTGCAATTGCGGTGCCGGGGGCGCATTTAGCTGCTTTTGAGACGGTTTTGGGCCGATTCTGCCACCGGCGGCGTTGTCCGGTGGGCACGCGATGCGCACCGCCGGTCACCCCGCGCCCGCGGCAACGCCGGTTGAATCGTGCCGGCGCGGTGGTAAGATGAACGGGCACTCAGGAGGCGCGGCACATGGCGCAGCGGAAGTATCTGTTCCCCGGGGTGATCGAGCTGAACCTACAGGCGGCGCAGTCGTTCGGGGTGAACATCTACCTGATCGACGGCGGCACCGAGTGGGCGCTCATCGACGTCGGCCAGACGGACACGCTCGGCGACCTGATCGAGTTGATCCGTAAGCTCGACTTCCCGCTGTCGAAATGCAAGATGCTGATCGCCACCCACGCCGACGCCGACCACGTCCAGGCGCTGGCCGCGGCCCGCGAGCGGCTGAAGGCGAAGACCGGCGCGCACCCGGCCGCGGCACAGATTTTGGAGGAGGGCGACGCGGTCCAGACCTACGCCAGCATTCCGGCACAGGGGTTCGAGATCGAGGGCGGGATGCCGAAGTGCAAGATCGACGTCAAACTGAAGGAGGGCGACGTCATCAAGGTCGGGAAGGTGCAACTGAAAGTGTGGAGCACGCCCGGCCACACGCCGGGGCAGCTCAGCTTCAAGCTCAACGACCTGCTGTTCAGCGGGGACAACATCTACAAGGACGGGTGCGTCGGGGCGATCGACGCGCACCACGGCACCAACCTGCCGGACTTCATCAAGTCACTGTCCCGCATTCGAGACGACGACGCGGCGTTCCTCCTGCCCAGCCACGGCCCGATGTTCCGCAAGGATGTGGCGATTTTGCAAAATGCGATCGACCGGCTGACGAAGTATCAGCACATGGCCGATTTCGGCACCTGCACCGTCTCGTGGCCGCTCGAAGACGAGTGGAAGCGGGACGTGCTCGCGGGCAAAATGCCGGAACTGTGACGCCGCGCCCCGCGCGGCACTCGCGGAGCACCCCGATGATTTGTCGCGCGTTCAAACTGGTGATGTTCGCGTCCGCTCTGGGCGGCGGGGCGCTTCTGGCCCTCGCGATGAACCGCGAGACGGTGGCCGGCAGCGGGGTGCGGGCGAGCGAGGACCGCCCGGTCGGCGCGGTGACCGCGGTCGAGCTGTCCGGCGTCGGCGACCTGACCATCGTGCCCGGCAACGACCCGGCGCTGTCGGTGACGGCCGACGACAACATCCTGCCGCTACTCGACACCTATGCCAGCGGCGGCACGCTGGTTCTGAAGGTGAAGTCGCGCACCGACATTCAGCCCAAGACGCGCATCGCGTACACGCTGACCGTGCCGCGGCTGAGTGCGATCACCGCGAGCGGCGCGGGCACCGTCACCGCGCGGCGGCTGACGACCGGCGCGCTGACGGTGAAGCTGTCCGGGGCCAGCTCCGCGACGCTCGACGGCGTGGCGTGCAAGTCGCTGACGCTGCAACTGAGCGGCAGCGGGGCGGTGCGGGCGGGCGGCACGACCGAGCGACTGACGGTGAAGGCGTCCGGGGCCGGCGAGGTGGAGGCGGCCGAGTTGAAGGCCGCGACCGCCGACGTGCAGTTGTCCGGCGCCGGGTTCGCGAGCGTGTTCGCCACCGAGCAACTCAAGGCGCGGGTGAGCGGGGCGGGCGACATCAAGTACCGCGGCACGCCGAAGGTCGAGCAGAAGGTGAGCGGCGCCGGCCGCGTCCGCGCGATGGAGTGACCGGCGTCGGGCAGTGGCCGGAGCACAAAGGGGGCGAACGCCCCCTTTCGTCGTTTTCGTAGACTGAGCTCGTGCGCCGACGTTGCGAGGAACACTCCGATGAAGATGGGCCTGGTCGGGTACGCGGGGACGGGCAAGAGCACGGTGTTCGAGTGGCTGACCGGCGAGAAGCCGGACCCGTCGAAGGTGCAGCAGGGGCAGACGGCGATGGCCGACGTCCCGGACGAGCGACTCGCCACGATCGCGTCGGTCCTCAAGCCAAAGAAGACGACGTACACGAAGGTCGCGGTGCTCGACACGCCCGGCTTGATGGTGGGCGAGCAGAAGGACAACGCCCGGCGGCTCGGGGTGATCCGCGAGGCCAACGGCATGGTCGTGGTGCTCGACGGGTTCTCGCGTACCGACTTCGCCGCACAGTTGGCGAAGTTCCGCGAGGAACTGCTGTTCGCCGACCTGGAAGTGGTGTCGAACCGCGTTCCGAAGGTCAAGACGAACTTGAAGAAGACGAAGCCGGCGAAGGAGCGGGAGGCGGACGAAGCGGAACTCGCGCTGCTCGAGCGGGTGGTGGCCGCGTTCGAGGCGGGCAAGCCGGCCTCGGCGCTCGGGCTCACCGAGGAGGAAGACAAGGCCCTCCGCAGCTTCCAACTGTTGACGCTGAAGCCGGAGATCGCGTTCGTGAACCGCGGCGACAGCGGGTTCAACGACCCGCTGCCGGCCGACCTGTTGGCGCTCGCCCCGAACGCGGTGCAGGCCCCGGTGAAGCTGGAAACGGAGCTTTTGGCGCTGCCCGACGAGGACCGGCAGACGTTCATGGCGGACTTGGGCGTCACGACCTTCCGCCGCGACGCGACGGTGCGGGCGATGTTCTACGGGGTGGGCCGGGAGGTGTTCTTCACGGTGGGCGAGGACGAGTGCCGGACGTGGTCGATCCCGAAGTCGTGTACCGCGGTGGAGGCGGCCGGGTGCATCCACAAGGACCTGAGCGAGCGGTTCGTGCGCGTCAACGTCATCGGCTACCAAGACTTCGTCGCATGCGGCTATTCCGAAAAGGAGGCGAAGGCGAAGGGATTGAACCGCACGGAAGGCAAGACGTATGTGGTCAAGGACGCCGACATCCTACACATCTTGGCGAGCAGTTGAGACGAGCGACGTGCCTGGGGAACCGCCGAAATGGCCTGCCACATACCGCCGCGGGCTTTCTTGTCATCCGCGGAGGTGGCGCCCCTCACCCGCCGCCGCAGAGCCGGCGGCGACCTCTCCCCAGCGGGGAGAGGTGCAACCGCACGACCGCTTATCGCACGCGCGCCGCCAAGCTATGCGTATCCCCGGATGGACCTCTCCCCGCTGGGGAGAGGTCGGCCGAGTCCGCGAGGCCGGGTGAGGGGAAACACCCACGCGGACGCCAAGAAAGCATCACCCCTTCCGCAGCAGCAGCGCGTGCTCGGTGCGGGGCCGGTCGCGGAACGCCCTCACGCTCGGGCCGTGGAAGTGCGGCCGCGGCTGCGACGCCCGCGCCGCCGGCACCAGCCCGCACGCCCGTGCCGCCTCCGCCACGATCTCGTCGGCTCGCAAGGCGACCTCGCCCACCGCCGAATCGGCCATCACGATCACCAGCGCCCCGCCGGGCGGCAGCGGCCGCGACGCGGCGCGCAGGAAGCGCTCCAACTCGCCCGCCCACGCGACTCGGGCTGTGTCTGGAGTCCGGCGCGCGTACGCCGACCGCGAGCCGATCTCGCCCCGCGCCAGCGCCGACGCGTCCAGGTTCAGCCACCGCAGCCGCAAATCGTGGTGCGACAGGTAGTCGTAAGTGGCCGCGTAGGGTGGCGAAGTGACAACCGCCGACACCTGCCCCGGCGGCAACTTCTGGAGTAACGTCGCGTCGTCCTGAATCACGATCGACGGCGGGGGCGGGGAAGGGCACAGCCGGCCGAACTCCTCCAACCGGGCCGCGAGGTCGTGCGCCTTCTGCGCGAACAGCTTGGCGGCGAACCCGGCAGCCGTCCGCTTCGGCCCGCGGCCGCCGGTCGTGTCGCCCGACTTCTTCGACAGCTTCACCAGGATGGCCGACAGCACCAACTCCAGGTCCGGGCGCGCGGCATCGGGGCCGAGGGCGTGAATCGCGACGCGCAAGGAGTCGAGTTCGAGCAGGACGTGCGGCTCGAACAGGGCCACGTCCGACGGCGGGAACCGGCGGCTCGCGCCCGCCTTCGCCTTGCGCCGGGCGTCGGCCGTTTCGGCGCACCCGGCGGCCTTCGCGCGAAGGTTTTCGAGTTCCGCTGGCGTACGGACGCGCGTCTTGCACGCCGCGAGCCGCACCGCGAGCGGGTTGAGGTCGGTCCCGGTCGCGGCGCGGCCGGCGATTAGCGCTTCGGCCAACACGGTGCCGGACCCGCAGAACGGGTCGAGGACGCGGCCGCCGGGCGGGGTGAACGCGGCCACCAGGCGCGCCGCGGTCAGCGGGTGCATCCGCGCCGGGTAGGTGTGGAACCCGTGGACGTGCGCCCGCGACGGGTCGTCCTCGTCGTCGGTCGATGCCGGCACCGCGAGGGCGTGCGCGAGCCGGTCGGCGTCGGCCCGGTCGCCCTCGACGGAGATGGCGCCGCCGATGTGTGAGAGTGCGCGGCGGTGCGTCACGGCTTGAGCATCTCCAGCGCGTCCTTCTGTTCGTTCTCGAACCGCTTCGTCAGCCCGGGAATCCAGTCGTCGCTCACCCGCTTGAAATACACCAGCTTGCCGTCGGCGTCCTTGCGGCCGCGCTCGGCGTACACCGCGCGGATGATCGCCTCGTCGGTCACGTCAGTGATTTTCGCGTCCTTGACGAGCGACTTGACGGCGGTGACGATGAGCGGGGTGTTCGGCCCGTGCTGCACCGCGACCGACCACACCACGTCCCGCAGTGCCGCACTCCGCTTGCTCACGTCCAGGCCCAAGTCTTTCGACAGTTTGGCGGCCTGCGGGTCGTAGTGCGTCTCCTTGATGTAGGCGTGCTCGTTGGCGTGAAGCGCCTTCGGGTCGCGCTCCGCGAGTTCCTTCCACTTTTTCGTGAACTCGTCGGTGCCGGCCTTCAGGCCTTTGAATTCGTCGGCGTAGTGCCGCTTGACGAAGTCGTCGGCCCGGCCGACTTTCGACGCGAGTTGGTAGGTGCCGTAGGAGATGCCGCCCGGGTCGCCCTTGCCGGTCGAGACGGTGCCCGGGCCGCGGCCGCCGGACTCGTACTTCTCGGACAGCTTGCCGAGCGGCGGCTCGGCGGCCGCCGCGGGGGCGCAGAAGAGAAGGGCGGAGATACTGACTGTGCGGAACATGTCGCGGCTTCGGCGGTGGGGGCGACCCACCCCATCATACCGCTACGCCCCGATGTGGGCCATCCGGCGCGGCTCCGCGGCCTTTTCCGCCGGTGGCAGGAACGCGGCGACCGCGTCGAGCAACTGCGACACGGCGAGCGGCTTCGGAAGGAATCGCTCGGCCCCGGACGCCAGCGCGAGGTCCCGCGGCGCCGCCGACGCCACTTCGGACGTCATCACCACCCGCACCGCGTCGCCGTGCCGGGCCTTCAGGTGGGCGAGCACCTGGAACCCGCTCTGGCCGGGCAGGAGTAGTCCGACCACCGCGACTGCCACCCGGTGTTCGGACGCCAGTTCGACCGCCCGCAGCCCGCACCCCGTGCCGACCGTGTGATACCCGTTGCGTGCCAGAAGTGACTCGATCGCGTCGCGCAAATCGGGGTCGGCTTCGACCACCAGAACGGTGCGGTGACGTGCCAAGGCGTTGCCTCCGTGCGTGGTTCTGGGCGCGGTTCATCCGTAACCGTCTTCGGGTATACCCGTCCGCACGCCCGGCCGCAACAATGTCTTTGGCGGGATCATGTGCCGGCGGGCGGAATCTTCCGGCCGGGCTGAAACCGCCTGCGCTGTCGCCTGAATCCTTCGCACCGCGGCCAAATATGCCCGACTCCGTACCGATCGCTCGCTTCCGGATGCCCGCCGAGTGGGAAGAACACGCCGCCACGTGGCTGGCGTGGCCGCACCACGAACCCGACTGGCCGGGCAAGTTCGGGCCGATCCCGTGGGTTTACAGCGAGATTGTCCGCGCACTGTCGCGGCACGAGAACGTCAACCTGATCGTCCCCGCGGGCGCCGACGCCGAACCGGCCATTGCGGATGTGCTCGCCCGCGCCGGCTGCGACGTGGGGCGCGTCAAACTGTGGCCGCGGGCGACCGACCGCTCGTGGGTGCGTGACAGCGGCCCGATCTTCGCGAAGGACGCCGCCGGCGCGCGGGTCGCCCTGGACTGGCACTTCAACGCGTGGGCCAAATACGACAACTGGCGGCACGACGACACGCTGCCGGATTTCGTGGCCCGCGGGCTGGGCGTCCCGGCCGTCCAACCGACACACAACGGCCGCCGCGTCGTCCTCGAAGGCGGCAGCATCGACGTGAACGGCCGCGGGCTGTTGCTCACGACCGAAGAGTGCCTCCTGAGCGAGCAGCAGGAGCGCAACCCGGGGTTCGGCCGGGCCGACTACGAGCGGGTGTTTGCCGACTACCTCGGCATCGAAAAGGTGCTGTGGCTGGGCAACGGGATTGTGGGCGACGACACGCACGGGCACGTCGATGACCTCGCCCGGTTCGTGAACCCGACGACGGTCGTGACGGTGGTCGAGAGCGACCCGCAGGACGCGAACTACCGGACTTTGCAAGACAACTACGACCGCCTCAAAGGTTTCACCGACCTCGCCGGCGGCAAGTTGGAGGTGGTGACGCTGCCGATGCCCCGGCCGCTGGTGTTCGATGGGGTGCGGCTGCCGGCGAGCTACGCGAACTTCTACATCGCCAACGGGGTGGTGATCGTGCCGACGTTCAACGACCCGGCCGACCGCGTCGCGCTCGGGACGCTCGCGGACCTCTTCCCGGGTCGCGAGGTGGTCGGCATCCACTGCGTCGATCTGGTGTGGGGCCTGGGCACGCTGCACTGCATGACGCAGCAAGAGCCGGTGTGAGTGCGGGTGTGAGGAAGAGGAGTGCCGTGGAGGGCGGGAGACTGTGCCCCCTCGCTGCTTTGTCTTCCTCGCACTCGCACCCGCACTCACACTACTTCTTCGGCCACAGCACGCGGCCCTCGGTCGTCGTGCGGATGCTGTACAGCACCCCGCCGCCGGTGATGTACAGCGTCTTGAGGTCGTCGCCGCCGAACGCGCAGTTGGTCACCTCGTCGGTCGGCACGCCGACGAACGCCAGCAACTTGCCGCTCTCGGGGTCGATGACGTAGATGCCGCCCTTCACGTCCTCGGCCGGTTCGGCCGGTGGGTTCGGCTTGTTCAGCCCGCCGGCGACGTACAGGCGGCCTTTCGAATCTTGCTTGATGCCGTCCGGGCCGCGGCCCTTGCCCCAGTCGTACAGGAGCTTCTGCGACTTCGGCTCCACGGTGCCGTCCGGTTTGAGGTCGAACCGCCACAGTTTCCGAGCGCCGCCGGGGCCGTTGTTGTTGTCGGCCACGAACAGGAACTTGTCGTCCGCCGATACCAAAACGCCGTTGGCGCGCTCCACCTCCCGACCGATGACGCGACTGACCTTGCCGTCGGTGTCGATGCGGTACACGCCCTCGATCGTCTGGCCCTTGTCGTCCTTCTGTTGCATATCGTCGCGGGGGCCGTACCGCGGGTCGCTGAAGTAGATGCGGCCTTTGCTGTCGATGGTGAGGTCGTTCGGTTGATTGTACTTCTTGCCGCCGAAGCTGTCGGTGAGGACGGTCCGCTTGCCGTCCGGGGTGATGCGCGACACCGACCGCGACACCGGTTCGCAGCAGACGAGGGTGCCGTCGCGGTCGAACAGCAGGCCGTTGGTGCCGGCCTTCTCGCGCCACACCCTGCTGCCGCTGGTCGGCGTGTACTGGTGGATGCCCTCCGCGCCGCTGGTGAGCACCCCGAGCTTCGGGTCCCACGCCGGCCCCTCGCCGGCCGCGCCGTCGCCGGCGAGCCGCTGCAACCGCTCGCCCGACTCGAAGATCGGCTCGCCTTTCTCCTTCTTGTCGTCCTTGGCGTTGAGCGGCAACCCGAGCGCCTTCAGCACCCCGTCGGGCGTGGTCAGGGCGAAGTGCTTCTCCCGGCCGAGCAGCTTGAAGGCGGCCGTCGCGGGGGCGTAGGCGGCGGCGAGTTGGTCGGCGGTGAGCGGCTTGCCGGCCGCCGACACCCCGCCCGCGATCGCCACCCGCTTGCCGGCGCACAGCGCCGCGAGGTGCCCGACGTCGCCGACATCCCGAAGGATGCCCGGGGCGAGCAACCCGAGACGCTGGTTCGTGTACGGGGCGTCGGTGACGTAGCTGGCGAGCGAGTCGAGCGCCGCGACGTGGGTGATGCGCGGGTCGGCCGCCGCGGCGGCGAGCGCGGCCAGCCCGGCCGGCCCCTCACCGATCACGACCACCTCCGGCGGCAGCCGATCGCCGAATACGTCGAGCAGCCGGCGGATGTCGGCCGCCCACTGGCCGACGAGCGGGCGGCCGAGCCACAGCCCCCACTCGGCCGAGTTGTGGTCTGGCGCGCGGCCGACGCGGTCCTTCGCCTCGTCCACCGCCCGCGGCACGAGCGACACGACCACGGTCGCGCCGTCGTCCGCGAGCGCGGTGGCGAACGGCTTCAGCGCCCGGGCCGGCTCGGCCAGCGGCGGTTCGGCGGCAGCGACCAGAATCACCGCCCGCGTGGGCGCGGCCCGATGGTCCAGCGGCGAGAGGAGCAACCCCTCGACCCGCACCCCGGGTTCCGGGGCGAACGCGAACGGCAACGCCGGCACCAACATCCACCCTCCGCGTTCGGCGGCGGTCGGGACCGGGCCGGTCGGCACCCCGCCGAGCGTCTTCTCGACCAGCACCTTTCGCACCCGGTCGCGCTCCTTCGTCCACTCCTCCGCGGTCTTGGGCAGGGTCTTCGCGGCGAGCAACGTCTTCGCCTCCTGCGCCGCGAACTTCGGAAGGGTCATGAAGTCCTTCGGCCGGGTGTCGCCGGGGAAGCAGCGGAGGTCTTCCGGTTTCTCGGTCGTGAACTTCGGCTCCGGAATGGGGTCGCCGCTCCCCTCGCCCTTGAGGTGCAGTGTCATGAAGCCGTACATCGTCTCGCGCATCGCCTTCGAGTAGTCGTGCGGCCCCTCGAAGATGGCGTGCACGAGGTTGCCCGGCTTGCGGAACAGGTTGTACACGGGGTAAGTCAGCGCCAGCGACTTGCGGGCCTCGTTCACCGAGAACTGGATGCCGTCGTTGGTCGCGTTGACGACGCACAGCGGCCGCGGTGCGGTGAGGGCGAGTACCGCCCACTCCTCGGTGAACTTCAGCGCCCCCGGCACCACCTCGCACATGCAGCACGCCGTGTGCAGATAAGCCTGGTAGTTGCCGACGCTGCACACCGGCATGACAGCCTTGAACCGCTTGTCCCACGCGCCCGCGTACATCGTCTGATTGCCGCCGCCGCTCGCCCCGGTGATGCCGATCCGCGTCTTGTCGACTTCCGGCCGCGTTTCGAGGTAATCGACGGCCCGCGTGTTCTCGTACACCTGTAACCCCGACAGCGGCAGGCCGATCGGAAGCAGTGTGGCGGCGGTCATGTCACCGTGGTACTCGCCGAGCGCCGTGCCGACGCCCCGCTCGCCTGCGCCGAAGGCATCGACGCACAGCACGACGAACCCGAGTTTGGCCGCCCCGATGCACCGCGACTGCACGACCGGGTCTTGCTTCGCGCCCTTCCAGTGCCCGTGGACTTGCAGGATCGCGGGTGCGGGCTTCGTCTTCGCCGCATCCGGCACGTACAGGTTGCACGTCATGCGGACGCCCGGCCGCGTCTGGATGGTGAGCTTCTCGACGGTGTACCCGTCGCGCGTCAGCGGTTCGCCGTGCTGTTGCGGGTCGAGGTCGCACGGCTTGGGTAGGAAGCACGCTTCGCCGCCCCACGCGGCAAAGAGGTTCTTGCGCAACTCGTCGGACTGCTTGGCCCACTCGGCCGCGGTCGCGGGGGCCTTGTCGTTCTTTCGCAACTCGGCGGCATGCGCCAGCACGAACGCCTGGAACTTCTTTTCGCGCGGAACTTCGTCGTCCGCCGCGGGCGCGAGCGGCACCGCGGCGGCGAGGGCGAGGAAGGGGAGGGCTGCGAGTCGCGACATGGCGGACACCGGGGGGGGAAGGGCGGGATGCGCACAGTGTGACGCGACGCCCGCGGCAGTGCAAGAAGTCATCCGTCGCCTGAATTCTGTTCTACGCTTCCGCAACGGTCCCTTAAGTCGCCGGAAGCGATGCATGAAACGGCTGTTCCGCCCGGAGACGGCGTTCTTCCTGCTCACCTGGCTGGGCCTGATGGTCGCGTTCCGCGACCGCGGGTTCTACGACCCCGGCGCGCTGTGGCACATCAAGGTCGGCGAGATCATCCTCGACCGCGGGATGCCGCAGACCGACCCGTTCAGCTACACCCTGGAAGGCAACCGCTGGGTGCCCCAGCAGTGGGGAGCCGAAGTCCTCATGGCCCTCGGGCACCGCGCCGGCGGTCTCGACACACTCCTGCTCGCCTTCGCGGCCGGCGTCGCGCTGCTGTACACGGTCATCTTCCGCCGCTGCGTGCAGGGCGGCATGGGGCCGCTGCTCGCGGGACTCGTGGTGGGCGGGGTGCTGGTGGTGGGTGCGTTCCACTACTTCGTTCGGCCGCACATGTTCACCGTCGCGTTCCTCGCGTGGACGATGATGTGCGTCATCGACTACGAGCGCGGCCGCTGCACCGAGTGGCGGCTGGCCGGGCTGATCCCGCTGTACGTGCTGTGGGTGAACCTGCACGGCGGCGTGCTCGGCGGAACGATGACGCTCGGGTGCGCGGTCGCCGGGTGGGGGCTGGTGTTACTGGTGCGACGCGGCGAAGAACCCACCCCCCAACCCCCTCCCTGCAGGGAGGGGGGGCAAGACCTCTGCGCTTCAACCTCGGATTCAGCGCGCGAAGGTGCTGGCTCCCCCTCCCTGCAGGGAGGGGGTTGGGGGGTGGGTTCTTCGCCCATCCGCTCGTGGCGTACCGCGTTCCTGATGGCCTCAATCGTCGTCGCGTGCGGGCTGACGCCGTTCGTCAACCCGCACGGGATGGAGATGATCCGCATCTGGCAGAAGATCGTCGGCTCGAAGGTGCTGCCGGAGGTGATCAACGAACACATGCCGATGGACCCGGCGTCGCCGCTCGGCCTCACCGTCGTCGCGCTGGGCGTGGTCTACCTCGTTCTGCTTGCCAGCACGCTCCGCGATCCCCAAGGCCGGTTTCGCGTGCCGCACGTGTCGTGGCTCGTGCCGCTGGTGTGGCTGCTGCTCAGCTTCAAGGGCATCCGGCAGGCGCCGCTGTTCGCGGTGTGCGCCGGGGTGGCCATTGCCGACCTTTGGAAACACACCCTGTGGCACCGACTGCTGGTGAAGTACGGCGACGGCTCGACCGCGTGGAACCCGGACGACGCGGCCGAAGCCGCCCGGCGCTCTAGCCCGCTGTGGGCCGCGCTGCTGGTGCCGGCGCTCCTCGTTGCGGTCAGCGCGAAGTTGCACGCGCACAAGGTGGAAGCCCCGGTCATCGGAAGCGGGTGGGTGCGGTTCGACCCGGACTTCGTACCGGCCGATATGACCGACGCCTTGACCGCCTACGCCGCGAGCGTGCCCCCGGGGACGCCCATCTTCAACGACGCCAACCTCGGCGGATACCTGATCTACCACGCGCCGAACCTGAAGATATTTATGGACGACCGGTGCGAGCTGTACGGCGACGACAACATCCGCTTCTACGCCGACACGATGGGCCTGCCGCCGGACGAACTCGGGGTGGTGTTCGAGCAGTGGGCGGAGCAGTACAAGTTCGAGCGGGCCGTCATCTTCACAGCCCGGCCGGGGCAAGAAACGCCGCGGATCGAGCAATACCTGTCGAGCTCGCCCCGCTGGCGGGAGGTCGCCCGCGGGCAGCGGACGGTCATGTACGCGCGCGTCCGCTAGCGGACGCGGGTCGAAAGTCGTAAAGTCGAAGGTCGTAAAGTCAGAAGAAGTGGCTTTCGACTTTACGACCTTCGACTTTACGACTTTCGACGTGAGCCATGACATTTTTAGCGCTGGCGAGCTATTTCAAGGGCAACCGGTTCCTCGAGCGGCTCAAGGCCGAGGGGCAGACGGTGTACCTGCTCACGGTCGAGTCGGCACTCAAGGAGGCGTGGGCGCGGCACGCGTGCGACGAGGTGTTCGCGGTCCACAACTTCCACGACCGCCGCGGGCTGGTGAACGCGGTCGCGTATCTGATGCGGTCCCGCAGAATCGACCGCATCGTGGCGCTGGACGACTTCGACATCGAGGTCGGGGCGTTCCTCCGCGAGCACTTCCGCATGACCGACACCGGGCACGGGGAGTCGCGGGCGCGGCTGTTCCGCGACAAGCTCGCGATGCGCGACGCGGCCCGCCGGCTCAACATCCGCATACCGGATTTTTGCCCGCTGTGGCACCACGACGCGGTGCGCGAGTTCCTTGCCCGCGTGCCCGGGCCGTGGCTGATCAAGCCGCGGTCGGAAGCGTCTGCGGCAGGCATCCGGAAGGTCCACACGGCCGACGAGGTGTGGAAGCGGATCGACGAGTTGGGCGACGAGCAGTCGTTCCACCTCATCGAACAGATGGTTCCAGGCGACCTGTTCCACGTCGATTCGCTCTGTGCGAACGGCAAGGTCGTGTTCGCGGAGGTGAACGCATACTGGCGGCCGCTGCTCGACGTCTACCAGGGCGGCGGCATTTACGCGACTCGCACCTTCCCGCGCGACCGGCCGGAGGTGGCGCTTCTGCGCGCCGCCAACACGCGGGTGGTCGAGGGGTTCGGGCTGGGGTGGGGTGCGTCGCACACCGAGTTCATGCTCGCGCACGCCGACCGGCAGCCGTACTTCATCGAAACCAGCGCCCGCGTCGGCGGGGCGAACACCGCGGACATGGTCGAGCACGCCACCGGCGTCAACCTGTGGTCGGAGTGGGCGAAACTCGAAATCTGCCGCGGCGGGAGCTACGAACTGCCGCCGCTGAAGGGGCGGTTCGCCGGGGTGGTGACGTCGCTCGCCCGGCAGGAGCGGCCGGACACGTCCGGGTTCACCGACCCGGAAATCGTCCACCGGCTCGACATGAAACATCACGTGGGGTTCGTGGTCGTCGCGGACACGCCGGAGCGGGTCGAGGCTCTGCTGACGCGGTACATGGAGCGCATCGCTCGCGACTTCCACGCCGCGATGCCGGCCGCGGATAAAGTGTCGCATTAGTCGCGGCGGCGAGCGTTGTGCCGGTCGCGCCGGGGGCGGATCAGGCACGCCGATTGCACTTCTCGGATGCGGCTTGTAGACTTTCGAACGCCGCACCGACTATAATTGGTGGAATCCTCTCCGCACGAATCACCATTCTGAAAGAGAACGGGAGAGAGCCGTGAGCCGCCGCCCCGTCATCGGGATCGCCACTCAGACCTTGCCCGCCGTCCACGGCGAGCGGCAGGCGTGTTGGCTCATGGGCCGCAGCTACATCGAGGAGTTGCGGAAGGTCGGGGCGGTGCCGTGGGTGATTCCGCTCGTCCCGCACGACCCGGACACGCTGCAAGAGATCTTCGACCGCCTCGACGGGGTGTTCATCACCGGCGGGGTGGACGTCGATCCGACCCGCTACGGCGAGCCGAAGACGTCGCTGTGCGGCACCACCGACCCGGATCGCGACGCCGTTGAAATCGCGCTCCTGAAGCACGCGATGAACCGCAACCTGCCGGTGCTCGCGGTGTGCCGCGGCATTCAGATCCTCAACGTCACGCTCGGCGGCACGCTGTATCAGGACGTCTCCGCACAGGTGCCGTCGGCGCTGAAGCACGACTACTTCCCGACCCCGGCGCGGCCGAGCCGCAAGTACCTCGCGCACGACATCGCCGTGACGAGCGGGACGCGGTTGGCGCACCTGCTGGGCGACTCGCGCGTGCCGGTGAACAGCATGCACCACCAGGCGATCAAGGACCTGGCCCCGGCACTGATCACGACCGCTCGCGCCCCGGACGGCATCATCGAGGCGGTCGAGGGGACCGACACACAGTTCCTGGTGGCGGTGCAGTGGCACCCGGAAGAACTGACCGAGACGCACCCCGGCCAGGCCCGGCTGTTCACCGCCTTCGCCGACGCCGCGAGCGCGGCATAAGGGTTGTCGAAGGGCAGTTTGGCCGCAAAAAAGCACAAAGGGCACAAAAGAAGACGGAAGACGAAGACGGCAGAGTTGTTTTGAACTCACTCTTCGTTCTTGGTCTTCTTTTGTGCCGTTTGTGCTTTTTTGCGGCCAAACTGCCTTTGTGGAGTTCCTCTCATGCGCCTGCATGCTCTCGTCGTCGCACTTCTGGCACAACCCGCGACCGCCGCGGACCTCGAAGCCCGCATCGCCCCGCTGGTGAAGGGCCACAAGGGGAACGTGGCGGTCGCGGTCAAGCACCTCACCACCGGCGAGGAGTTCTACCTCAACGCCGACACCGCCATGCCCACCGCCAGCCTCATCAAGCTGCCGGTCATGGTCGAGGCGTACGCACAGGCGCAGGAAGGAAAGGTCAAGTTCGACACCACGCTGACGCTCACGAAGGGCGACAAGGTGCCCGGCAGCGGCATCCTGACGCAGCACTTCTCCGACGGCGCGACCTTCCCGCTGCGCGACGCGGTGCGGCTGATGATCGTCTACTCCGACAACACCGCCACCAACATGGTGGTCGATCAGATCGGGCTGCCGGCCACCAGCAAGCGGATGGCGACGCTCGGGCTGAAGGACACCAAGTTGAACGCGAAAGTGTTCCGCGGCGACACGCGGCTCGACCAGGAGTTCGGCAAGAAGTACGGGCTGGGCAGCACGACCGCCCGCGAGATGGTGAAGCTGCTGGAGATGATCGAGGCCGGCAAGGTGGTGTCGCCGGAGGCGTGCAAGGAGATGCTCGGCCACCTGAAGGCGTGCGACGACGACGAGAAGCTCAAGCGCGACCTGCCGCGCGGCGTGGTGGTCGCACACAAGACCGGCTCCGTGGACGCGTCCAAGACCGACGCCGGCATCCTCTACCTCAAGAGCGGCCCGGTCGCGGTGTGCGTGCTGACCGACGCCAACGAGGACCGGCGGTGGGTGCCGGACAACGCCGCCCAGGTGCTCATCGGCAAGATCGGGCGGGCCGTGTACGACCACTTCGCCGAGAAGGGCGAGAAGAAATAGCGGCCCGGAGCCGGGATAGACGGTGGCCGGGGGCGGAAGCCCCTGGTATCGTTTTCGGCATCCCTCAACACTCACCGGAGCCTCTCTCGTGGCGAAAAAGCAACTCCGCGTCGGCATGATCGGGTACGGGTTCATGGGCCGTGCCCACTCGAACGCCTACAAGCAGGTCGGCCAGTTCTTCCCGTCGAACCACGAGGTCGTGCTCAAGGCCGCCTGTGCCCGCAACGCGGACGAGATCAAGAAGTTCGCCGACCAGTGGGGCTACGAATCGACCGAAACCGACTGGCGGAAGCTGGTCGAGCGCAAAGACATCGACGTCATCGACATCTGCACGCCGAACAACCTCCACAAGGAGATCGCCCTCGCGGCGGCTAGTGCGGGCAAGGGTATCCTGTGCGAGAAGCCGCTCGCCATGAACACCGCGGAAGGCCGCGAGATGGTCGCGGCGGTCGAGAAGGCCGGCGTCGCGAACATGGTGTGGTACAACTACCGCCGCATCCCGGCGGTCACGCTCGCCAAGAAGCTCATCGACGAAGGCCGGCTCGGCCGCGTCTTCCACTACCGGGCCAAGTTCCTTCAGGACTGGACGATCAAAGCCGACCTCCCGCAGGGCGGGCAGGGGCTGTGGCGGCTCGACGTCGCCGCCGCCGGCAGCGGGGTGAGCGGCGACCTGCTCGCCCACTGCATCGACACCTCGATCTGGCTGAACGGCCGCCTCGACAGCGTCTGCGCGATGACCGAGACGTTCGTGAAGGAGCGGATGCACAACCTGACCGGCAAGGTCGAGAAGGTCGGCATCGACGACGCCTGCACGTTCATGGGCCGCTACGCCAACGGGTCGCTCGCCAACTTCGAGAGCACCCGCTACGCCCGCGGCCACAAGGCGCTGTACACGTTCGAGATCAACGGCGAGGACATGTCGATCTTCTGGGACCTGCACGACCTGCACCGGCTCCAGATCTTCGACTACAAGGTCGAGGGCAAGCTCCGCGGCTGGTCGAGCATCCACGTCACCGACAACGGCGGCGACCACCCGTACATGAAGAACTGGTGGGTGCCGGGCCTCGCGATCGGCTACGACGCCAGCTTCACGCACCAGGTCGCGGACTTCATCAAGGGCCTGGAGAGCGGCACGCCGGAAGGCCCGACGTTCAAGGACGCGCTCGAGACCCAGGCGGTGCTGGACGCGATCCTCGACTCCGCGAAGGCCGGCAAATGGGTCGACGTCGTGAAGAACTAAAGGCGGAGTGAGCCACAGATGGACACAGATTGAACACAGATGAAATCAAAGAATTGAATTCATTCTTCTGGTCTGATCTGTGTTCAATCTGTGTCCATCTGTGGCTCACTCCGCTGCCTTTTTGCCTTCTACTCGCCCACCGCTTTGCCGTCGCGGCGCTTGTCGGCCGCGCCGGTCCGCACCCCGGTCTTCGGGTCGATCGCGATCGAGTGCCCGTCGCCCTGCGAATGCCCGCCGACGGTGTGGCCCATCTCCTTTAGCTTCGCCACCAAGTCCGGGTACTGCTTCACCCCCTCAAACTTGATCGTGTCCGGCAGCCACTGGTGGTGCGTCCGCGGCGCGCTCACCGCGTCCCCGACCGGCATCTCGAACTCCAACACGTTCAGCACGATGCACAGCGAGGTGTTGACGATCGTCCGCCCGCCGGGGCTGCCGGTTACGAGAACCGTGGCCCCGTCCTTGCGGACGATGACGGGCGTCATGGAGGAGAGCATCCGCTTGCCGGGCGCGATCTGGTTCGGCTTTGTGCCGATGGTCCCGTTCGCCCCGGTGAACCCGGGCCGCGGGTTGAAGTCGGTCATCTCGTTGTTCAGGATGTAGCCCGACCCGCGAACCACCACGCGGTTGCCGTAGCTGTTTTCGAGCGTGTAGGTGTTGCTCACCGCCAGCCCGTCGCGGTCGATGATCGAGTAGTGCGTCGTGCTCTCGCTCTCCTTGCCGATCGCGATTTCCGGTGCGAGGTCGGCACTCAGTGTAGCCTTCGAAAGGTCGATCCCGGCGGCCAACTTCTTCGCGTACTCCTTCGTCGTGAGGTGGTCGGGGATCGCGGTGAAGTCCGGGTCGCCGAGGTGCCGGGCGCGGTCGGCGAACGCCCGCTTCATCGCCTCTGCGATCAGGTGGTTCGCCTCGGGTGACCAGCGGCCGCTCTTCTTGAGGTCGAAGGTTTCGAGGACGTTCAGCGCCTCGGAAATGGCGATCCCGCCGGAACTCGGCGGCGGCGGGCCGTACACGTCGAACCCGCGGAACGTGGTGCGGATCACCTTGCGCTCGTTGGCCTTGTACGCGGCGAGGTCGGCCTTCGTGATTAGCCCGCCGCCGGCCTTCATCTCCTTCTCAAGTAAGTCCGCCGGGGCACCGGTGTAGAACTCGTCCGGCCCCTTCTCCGCGATCGACCGCAGCGTCTTGCCGAGGTCCGCGAGCACGAGTGTGTCGCCGTCCTTCCACTTCGTGCCGTCCGGCTTGCCGTAGACGCGCTTGAACTCGGCGTTGGTGGTGAGCGGGCTGCCGACGACGCGGTTCAGACCGTCCGCGAGCGCCGCGTTGACCACGAACCCCTTTTCGGCCAGTTCGACCGCCGGCAGAACGACGTCCTTCCACGGCAGCTTGCCGAACTTCGCGTGCGCCAGCGCCAGCCCGCGAACCGTGCCCGGCACGCCGGCGGCCTTGTGGTCGAGCGACGTCACCTTGCCGTCGGCGAGCAGATCGACCTTCGCGGACGCCGGGGCGGTTTCGCGATACTCGAAGCAGGTCGGCTCCTTGCCCGGCGGGGCGACCATCATGAACCCGCCGCCACCGATGTTGCCCGCCTCCGGCCACGTCACCGCCAGCGCGAACCCGACCGCGACGGCCGCGTCGACCGCGTTCCCGCCCTTTTTCAGTGTCGCGAGGCCGACGTCGGCCGCCGGCGGCGACACGCACACCACCACCCCGCCCTTCGAGGTGACGGTTTCGGCCTTCGGCTGCGCCGACAGCGTCGCGCAGGTGAGGGCGAGTAAGGCGCAGACGGCAAGGGTGCGGAGCATGGGTGGCATGTGTTGTTGTCTTCGCCCCCTCCCCTCGCGGGAGAGGGGCAGAATTGGCGTCACCCCGCGCGGAGCGCGGCCGAATCGGTGACGCCCAGGTTTTGGTATATCTGCCGCGTCGCGTCCGACTTGTTGAGCGTGTAGAAGTGGATGCCCCGCACCCCGTGGTGCAAGAGGTCGGCGCACTGCTCGGTCGCCCAACTGATGCCGACCCGGGCCACCGCGTCGTCGGCGGCGCAGCGGCCGACCGCCCGGACGAGCTTGGCCGGGTATCGCGTGCCGGCCGCCAACTCGGCCATCCGAACGAAACTCGCCTGCGAGCTGATTGGCATGATCCCGGCGATGATCGGCACCTTGATGCCGGCCAGGTCGCAGCGGTCGCGGAAGTCGTAGAAGTCGCGGTTGTCGAAGAACAGTTGCGTGCAGATGTAGTCCGCCCCGGCATCGACTTTCCGCTTCAAGTATTCCATCTCGTTCAGCCGGTTGGGCGTCGCCGGGTGCCCCTCGGGGAAACCCGCTACGCCGATGCCGAACCCGCGGCCGTTCGCCCCCGGCCGCGACCGCACGAACCGCACCAACTCCTCGGCGTAGCGGAAGGCATCTTTCGAGCGGTCAAAGTTGGCGAGGTTCCGCGGCGGGTCGCCGCCCAGCGCCAGCACGTTCTCGATGCCGCTCGCGGCGTAGCGGTCGAGGATCGCCGTCATCTCTTCGAGCGAGTGGCACACGCAGGTGAGGTGCGACACCGCGGTGAGGTTGGTCTCGCGCTCGATGCGGACGACGAGGTCGTGGGTGCGATCACGAGTGCTGCCGCCGGCGCCGTAGGTGACCGACACGAACGACGGCTGCAAGGGCTGCAGCGCCGCGATGGTGGCGAACAGTTCGTCGCTCGCCGCGTCGGTCTTCGGCGGGAAGAACTCGAAGCTGAACGTGGTCCGGTGCTCGCGGAAGATGTCCTGAATGTGCATGGCGCGTCCGGCGTTGAGCGGCGGTCACCGACGGACCGCACCCCGGAAGTTTATCCGAATTCGAGCCTGGTGATAGCCGAACTTCGGCGCGTGCGGCTCCGATAACTCGATAGTATACCGGCGTGCAAAAGGTGTCAACGGGCGTTGTGGGATTTTTTCGCTACCGTGCGGACATTAGCACCGGCAGCTTCGGGAACGCGCTTGCGGCCGACGGGACGAGCTTGACGCCCGGCGCCGCGTCGGTCCCGCCGCCCGCCCGCGTCAGCCGGGGCTCGTGCGACAGCCGGTCGAACCGGAACGTGTTCGACCCGCCCGCCTCCCACACCAGCCGCAGCGCCTGCCGCCCGGCCTCGACCGGCAGTTCGGCCCGCAGGTCGTCGCCGGCGCGGTAGGCCAGCTTGGCGTCGCCCTCGCGGGTCAGCCGGTACACGGTCGTCTTGTCGCGCGTCGCCCCCGCGCCGACGGCGTACTTGACCGTCACCGGCGGCTCCTGCCCGCGCGCGAGCGTGATCGTGAACGGGCCGGCCGGGACGACGCGCTCGAACCCGACCGTCAGCTCGAGCGGGACGACGAGGTCGAACGCCGGGACGTCGATGTCGTAGGTCTTGGCGTCGAGCGCGAGCAGGAAACTCGCCATCTCGGTGACCGGGTTCGGGGCGGTCGGTTCCTGAAGCCGGGCGAGCAGGTGCAGCAGTTGGCCCCAGTCGCGGAACGCCGGCTCGTCCAGCCGCGCCGCGGCGGCCTTCCACCCGGCGACGCTGTTCTCCGGATTGAGCAGCTTGCGGACGTGCCGCGCGCCGGCGTCGAACGACTTGGCCAACCGGGCGGCGAGTTCGGACCGGGCCGGGTCGCGGAAGTGCTGCAACTCCCACTCGTCGTAGCCGTCCGACGGCCGCGGGTAGGTGCGGCGGAGCGCCGCCAGCCGCGCCCCGGCGAGCGTCACCGAGTCGTTGCCGTCCGGCTCGGGCAGCACGAGCACCGCCGGCGGCCGGTCCGGGGCGGTCGTCGCGCCGACCGCGTCGGCCAGGTTCCGCAGGTGGGCGAGCTTGTCGCGGGTCTGCTCCCAGTAGCGGCGGACCTGATACACCTCGTCGAACTCGTACGGGACGCGGTAGGCGACCCGCTCGCCGCCCGGCTGCGGCACCGACCGGGTGTTCGGCAGTTCCGCGTTGAGCGGGAAAGGCGGTTGGTCGCCGCGCGCCGTCAGGCTATCGATCGCGCCGAGCCAGGCCGAGTCGAACGCGCGGGGGAGCATCAGGTTGGCCGCCTCGGCCTCGCGGGCGCGGTACTGCTCCACCATGGCCTTCTGCGCCTCCTCGATCGCGGCGCAGTCCTCGACCCACTTGGCGTACAACTGGCCGGCGGCGGTCGTCGTCCAGTTGTACTCGACCGGTACCACCAACTCGCCCTTCAGGACATTCGAGGCCGCGTCGAGGTCGGCCTTGCTGCGGGCGCTGGCCGGCGGGGGCGTCGCGGCCAGTCGCTTGCGGTAATCCTTGTAGTCGGCGATCTCCTTCAGCCGGTTATCGACGGACTGCTGCAACTCCGGGTCGAGGCCGCCGAAGGCGCGGTCGCTCCGGAAGGCGGCGAGTGTGGCCCGGTTCCGCTCGATGTTGGCGTCGGACAGCCGCTCGGCCGCGGCCGGCTCGCCGGCGAGGTACTCGCGGACCCGCTCGGCCAGCGTCGGGCCGTCGTTCCGCGGCGGGAACAGCGTCACCGCGGTCAGCCCGGTCAGCAGCGAGAGCAGGGCGGCCGCGGCCAGTCGCAGCGTCCACTTCAGCCGAACGTTGGACGCCTGCACCCGGTCGTTGTGGGCGCGGGCGGCGGCGAAGCAGTCGCGGAACAGTTCGGCCACCTTGAACGGCGTGTCGCCGGGGTTGGGCGCGTCCGGCAGCGCCGGGGCGCGGACGGCGGCCGCGAACACCTCGAACTCGACGCTCCCGAACGCCAGGAACGGCGACGGCGCGCCCTCGTCCTCCGCGTCGCGGGCCTCCTTCAGGTATTCGGCGAACTTCTTCTCGGCGTTCTCGACGCGGTCGCCGACGCGGACCTCCCACATCCGCCGCGAGTCGCCCGGCTGCGCGAGCCGGTCGCACTGCGTCAGCACCATGTAAATCGGGAACCCGCCGACGGCGCGGGCGTCGGTCTTGGCCCGCCCGACCGTCTTCAGGAACCGGTCGAACTCGACGAACGCCTCGTTCAGTTCCTCGTCGGTCGAAGCGGCATCGACCAGCAGCACGATGGCGTCGGCATCGACGACCGCCTTGGCGACCGGGCTGTCCGGGGCGCGGCGGGTGATCGGTTCGGGGTGTTCGAGCAGAGCCTCGGCCGCCTTCCCGTCGCAGTCGTCGAGGGTGACAGTCATGGCCGGGCCGACCGGCTTGGGGCCGACGCGCCACGGCTTGAGCTTGACCGTGTAGCTGACCAGTTCGGCCGTCTGCGGGTCGAGCTTGCCGCCGCTGTACACCGCGTCGCGGATGCGCGGCAGATCGACCGACGAGTGAACGACCTCGCCGCGGAGTACGTCGCCCTGAGTCTCGCCGGCCTTTAGCAGCGCGCCGATGAGCGCGGACTTGCCGGCCCCGCGGTGGCCGAACAGCAGCACGCGGGGGATCGTCGGGTCGGTCGGCGGCGGTTCGGCGGCGGACATACGGGCTTGTCACTCAAAGCGGTTCAGGAGCTTCGCCTCGTTCACCCACGCGACCGCGCGGCGGACGGCGGGGTGGTTGTCCGACAGCGGCGGCCCCTTGAACCGGAAAATGATCGTGAGTTCGTTCTTGGTGCCGCTCTTCTTCTCGACGAGCGCCTGCTTGAACTCCTCGAACGTCTTCGGGTTCGGGTCGTCGGCCACGAGGTAGAACCGGCCGTCGCGGACGTCCTCATTGGACAGGATGGCGACGCGGACGTCGCCCGGGGTCGGCGGCGGGGGCGGCGGTTTCGGCTCGTCCTTCTTCTTCGGCGGTTCGTCCTTCTTCGGCTCGACCGCCGGCGCGGGCGCCTGCTTACCGGTATTATCGTTGGCGGTGAGCGTTCCTTTGCCCTCGCCGGCGCCGCGCCCGCCGCCGAACAGCCCGCCGCCGCCCTCGCCGAACACGATCAGCGCCACGACGATCGCCAGCGCGACCCCGGCCGCGACCGACACGACCTTCTTGAGTTGAGCGGGTGCCTTCTGCGCGAACACCCAGCGGTCCAGCGCCCACGCGACCGCCCCGCCGGCGAAGTAGCCGACCAGGAACCCGCCGGCGACCGCGAGGCACTTCACGACGTAGGTGGCCAGCTTCTCGCCCAGCCCGCCGGCCAGCCCGTCGCCGAACAGCGATTCGAACATGCGGAAGTCTCCCGCGAAGCCGCGAGCGGCCTTTACTCGAACTTGAGCGGCACCTCGCGGAACCAGCCGCGAATCTGTTGCTCGTCCTTGTCGTCCGGGAAGCCGCGGAGGTTGCCGGCCGCGTCCCGCGGGTACACGACCAGGAACATAACGTCCTTCACCCCGCCGGCCGAACTCGCGATCGTCTTCTGGAGCGTAATCAGCTTCAGGGCGTCGGCTTCGGTGCGAATCTCTTGCCGGTCGGGGTCGTAGTAGTACACGAACACGCCGCCGCGGTCCTTCCCGACCTGAAGCACGCGCACGCTGAGCCGGTCGGTGATGCGGGCCTGTGCGTTGGCCTCCATCCGCTTCAGCCGGGCGCGGGCCTCGCTCAACTCTCGCTGCAGTTCGGCCACGTCCGTTGGCAGCTTCTCTTTCGGCGTATCGTCTTTGGTTTCAGCGGTTTGGGGCGCCGGCGGACCGCTCACGAACGGCATCAGGAGGAAGATGCAGAACAGCAGGATGAGCACGTCGATGAGCGGGATGAAGAACCGCGTCACGGACCGACGAGGGAGGGCTATCACGACACGCCCCCCGGCTTGTCGGCCGGAGCGGCGACCCCCGCGAGCGCGCGGATGAGGTCGCGGCCGACCGCGACGACCCAAATCGGCAGAATGTTGATGAACGCCATGTACAAGCCGCCGCCGGTCGCGGTGATTGCCGGGGCGTACGCGCGGATGATCTCCGACGGCGTGACGCCGGGCTTGATCGTGTTGAAGGTTTGCAGGATGGCCGCGACGGTGCCGATCAGGCCGAGTAGCGGGAACCACTCGGCCGCTTGCGACAGGTTTTGCAGCCAGCGGTCGGTGCCGGTGTGGAAGTCGGTCTCGTGCCAGCGCAGCGCGCGCCACGACAGGACAATTTGGGCGCCGAAGAGCGTGAAGCCGATGCCAAGGATGATCCAGTCGATCGGCGACTTCTGGATGCGGTCGAGGTAGTGGCCGCGGGCGTCCTCGGGGATGGCGACGAACACCAGCGCCGCGACCAGCGGGGGGACCGCGGCGAAGGCCAGCGGCAGCACGTTGTGAATCCACAGCCGACGCACGGACCCCTCCGGGTAAATCCCAACTCACAAAATACAAATCCCAAACAAGAAATCCCGAACAAAGCCGGGGCCGCCTGCCTTCATTCGGGACGTGCTACATCTGTATTGGGATTTACTCCCCCGACAGCCACGCCGGCATGGCGCACAGCTTGCCGTCGCGGCCGACGCAGGCCAGCGTCGAAGCCCCTTCGGCAAGTAGCGCGCCGTCGCGGAACACCTCGTACTTGTGCTCGATGCGGATCGGACTGCTCCGCGTGACCGTCGTGCGGATCGTCAGGACGTCGTCGTAGTGCGCCGGGAGCTTGTACTTCACTTCCAGCTTCGCCACCACGAGGAAGAAGCCTTCATCTTCCATGTCCTTGTAGGTGCGGCCGCGGACGCGCAACAACTCCGTCCGGGCCTGCTCGAAGTACACCAGGTAGTTCGCGTGGTGCAACAGCCCCATCTTGTCGGTCTCGGCGTACCGCACGCGAACCTGGATTTCGCCGACTTGCATGATGCTCGCCTTCGGCTCGCGGGAGTTTCAGGTTCCACGTTCCAGGTTCCAAGTTGAAGACAGAAGAACGCGGCTGTCGCCTCATGTCTTCAACTTGGAACCTGGAACGTGGAACCTGGAACCCGGCTTACTTGATGAACCCGATTCGGCCGACCGGGAAGAACACGAACACCGCCTTGCCCAGCATCAGCCGCTCCGGCACCAGCCCCCAGCGGCGGCTGTCGGAGCTTTGCGCGCTGTTATCGCCCAGGCACAGGTAGTGGCTCGGTTGCACGTAGTAGATGTCGGCCTCTGTCTGGTCGCCGCCGCTGCGCGTGTAGTACACGTCGCGGTGCAGCTTGATGGCGCTGACGCGCGACACCTGGCCCTTCGCCCCGATCCGCGCCGGCTGGTCGATGTCGTTCTCCCGCGACCAGCCCTCCTTCTCGCGGTCCTCCGGGTCGTAGGCGGTCACCTCCGACGGGCTGTAGTCGGCGGTCGCGCCGAAGTCGATCCGCTTGCCGTCCACCCACACCCACAGCCGGTGATCGACGTTCGCGAACCGCAGTTTGTGAACGCCGCCGCTCACCTTGCACGGCTGCTTGCCGAGTTCGCCGGCCTGTGCGCCGACGCGGGTCAGAACCACCTCGTTGTTGCCGAATTTCGCCTGGAAGCGGCTCGACCCCTTCGACAGTTCGAGCGTCACTTCGGCCCCGGCGGCCAACTCGACCTCGCACTCCAGAATGAGGTCGCCGACCCACCGGAGGGCGTCGGTCGAGCCGTCGTCGCGGGACTGGACCTGCTTGGTGACCGGGTTGATGTCGCGGCCGGCGTTGTACCCGAGCATGTTGTCGATCGGCCCGGCCACCGGCTGCCCGGTTTCGCCCTCGCCCCACCGCCACGGCGACAGCCCGCGGCCGCTCTTGTCGGCCCGCCACACGAGGTGCTGGTAGCGGAGCCAGTCGAGCTGGTCGCCGGTGTGCGCGAACGCGGTCGGCCGGGCCGGGCTGTCGGCCTTCCAGCGGGCCGCGTCGCCCATCGGCGCCCACCGCTTCCAGTTGCCCGCCGGGTCGGTCGGCTGCTTGTCGTTGTCCCACACGATGCGCCGGTCGGCCAGCAGTTGGGCTTCCCCCTTGCGGACGATCTGGAACCCGCCCTTGATGCGGTCGGTGAACCCGGCGGCGCGACTGGCGGCGAACAGGTCTTCGGCCTGCTTGCTGTTGGGGTAGCGGTATTCGGGCTTCCATAGGTCGGCCGGGTCTTCCGGCCGCGGGTACAGCGGGTTGTCGGCCGGGTAGCTCAGCGCGGTGGTCGCGTACAACTCGCCGCGGTGGACGGCGATGGTCTCGCCGCCGAACCCCATCGCCCGCTTGATGTAGTTGGCGGCGACGTGGTTCTCCTGCGGCTTCTCCGGGTACTTGAACACGACCACGTCGCCCCGCTGCGGGTCGCGGACGTGGTACAGCGGCTTGAGCACGAGCACGCGGTCGCCGCTGTTGGGGATGGCCGACTGCGGCGGGTTCAACTCGTCCACGAGTCCGCGGTAGCGGCAGTTCGGGCAGTTGTACCCGTAGACGCGGTGCCGCATGCCGGTGACGGCGTTCGGCTCGACCTCGTCGTGGGCGTTGACCGGGAACTCGTGCCCGCACTTCTGGCAGGCGATGACCCGCTGGTAGCCGTACAGGGTTTCGGCCATGCTCCCGGTGGGGATGACGAACGCCTCGGTGACGAACAGCTTGAGCAGCAGCACCAGGACGACGACGAACACGATGGTCTCGACGACCTCGCGGGCCGGGTCGCGGGGCGGGGCCTTCTTCTTCTCGTCGGCGGCTTCGGCGGTTGCCATTCGGACCTCACGTCGGGCGGATTGCGGCCATACGGGCTATTCGTCCGCCGCGGGCCGGGATTGTGTGGCTCGTGCGAGAGCCGGATACGGCAGCCCCTCACCCGCCGCCGCAGAGCCGGCGGCGACCTCTCCCCAGCGGGGAGAGGTGCTCGCGCAGAACCGAGTACCGTAAGCGCGCCGCCGCGCTTGGCGGCGCTGCGGATGCACCTCTCCCCGCTGGGGAGAGGTCGCCGCCGGCTCTGCGGCGGCGGGTGAGGGGCACCACCTTCGCGGCGCTCAAGTAAGCCCGCTACCTCAGTGCAGCCACCGCAGCCGTGCCCAGTCGAGCGTCTGGAAGTCGCGTGGCTGGCCGCCGACGGTCGCCTTGCCGGGGCGCAGCGGCTGGTGAACCAGGAATGGTTTACCGATGAAATCGACTTCCGGCACGCCCGGCGACGGCCATTTCCGGCTGTCCTGCGAGTTGCCGCTGTTGTCCCCGAGCATGAAGTACTCGCCCGCGGCCATCGTGACCGGTCGCTCGGTGCCGTGCTCGCCGAACCGCGTGTAGTGGATGTCGCGGTGCAGTCGGAGGTTGCGCAGGATCACGCGACAGCCGCGCGCCCCGAGTTGGAGCGGCCGCGGAACGCCGTTCCGCTTCGTCACTTGCGGCAGCTCGGCCGGCGGCAGGATCGACCGGCCGTCCAGCGCGAAGTGCGCGGTGCGGTCCACGAACGCGAATTCCAGCCGGTAGGTGCGCCCGGCCTCCAGCGCGACGCCGGTCACCGACTGCAACCCGCCGTGCCCCTCGCGGGTGAGTTGCGCCTGCCCCGTCTTCTTCGGCCCCACGCTGATTTCGGCCGTGACCGCGTCCGCACCGTCGAGTAGGCGGGCCGCGAACGATGCCTCTGCGGTTGTTGTGGCGCCAACCTCAATGTCGCACGTCAGAATGAAGTCGTGAGCGACCGGGAAGCGCTCGCGGTTGCCGGGGCGGCCGTCGTACGCATTCCACACGTAAACCGGCTGCTCGGCCTCGTCGCGCGGCTTGTCGAGGTGGTAGTGGCGGTAGGTGACCGCGGTCATCGCCTGCGGCGCTTCGGACGCGTCGAGAACGAGCGCGTCGTTCTCGATGACGGGGGTGCCGTTGGCGGGCATGACGTTGGGCGTGCCGGCGGGCAGTCGCGGGTCCGGGCCGGTCGAGACGATCCACCGCTCGTTCCACCCGCGGACCTTCGGGCTGCACGTCATGTCAAAAACCGGGAACAGCGTCTCGCGGATCTCGGCAAGCCCTTTGCGGGCGATCGCGCCGTTGATGTAGACGTCGCCGTCGTCGATGAAGACGGTCTCGCCGGGCAGGCCGATGAGCCGCTTCACATACGGCTTGCCGAACTCCTTCGGGTCGGTGTCCGGGCAGCGGAACACGGCCATCTCCCAGCGGCGTGGCCGGCGCAGGCTGTACACGTTCTTGTCCACGAGGACGCGGTCGCCGCTGAGGTCGCGGGCGTCGGCGAGCGAGAACAGTTGCCCGTCCTCGCGGCCGAACTCGCAGTTCTGGCAGGCGACGCGGGCGAAGTGCCGGTCGAGGTTGCCGGACGTGAGCCGGCCGACGCGGACGTCGTACCCGCACCGCGGGCAGGGGCCGGCGCGGTGGTGCCCGACGAGGGCCGGGGTCATGCTCCCGGTGGGCACGCCGAACGGCTCGACCGCGATCGTGCGCAAAACGAGGAACAGCCCCAGGAACACGACGACGGTGATGAGCAGGACGCGCACCGGCGGGGTGTGCCGGACGGGTGTTTGGTGTTTGGTTTTTGGTGTTTGGTCTTCGGGCGATCCGCCGGTGGTGTCGGGCGGCGCGTCGGGTGTCGTGCGATCCATGACGCGCTCGTGATCCTGGGATGACACGCCAGCAACGGGCGATTATGGGCCACGATCATGCCCTCAATCGTGTCGCGCTGCCCGCTGAACAACAAACACTCGCTTCGGGCTGGTGTAGATCGTCACGAGATTAAGCGCCCACGCCCACCCTCTTCGCTTCAGACCGCAGTCCAGTTCCACAAACCCTCTGGCTCCAACACGCACGTCGAGTCGCGGACTGCTACACCAATCCATTGCGACTTGAACGGAGTGCGTTCCCGGTGGCAATAGGAATGTCTCGCTGCGTCCATACCTGAGACGCCCGGCCAACTGACCGTCGATCAAAACGTCCATCGTCCGGCCGATTCCGAACCAATCGCGGGCCCTTCGGACGACGATACCCGTTTCGTAGCTCGCCAGTTCAGCCGGGTTGCTCATTCGTCCGACTCCAGCACCGCGAGGAACGCCTCCTGCGGCACTTCGACCTGCCCGATCTGCTTCATACGCTTCTTGCCCTCGGCCTGCTTCGCCCACAGCTTCCGCTTGCGGGTGATGTCGCCGCCGTAGCACTTCGCGGTCACGTTCTTCCGCATCGCCGCGATGTTCTCGCGGGCCACCACCCGCGCGCCGATGGCGGCCTGCAACGCCACCTCGAACAGGTGCCGGTCGATCTCCTCGCGCAGCTTCTTCAGGATCAAGCGGCCGCGGCGCTCGGCGCTGGCGCGGTGGACGATCACCGACAGGGCGTCCACCTTCTGCCCGTGAACGAGGATGTCCATCTTCACGAGGTCGGCCGACTTGAAGCCCAGAACCTCGTAATCCATTGTGCCGTAGCCGTGCGTCACCGATTTGAGCTTGTCGTAGAGGTCGTAAATGACCTCCGCGAGCGGCATTTCGTACACGAGAATGACGCGCTGCTGGCTCAGGTACTCGGTGCGGACGAACGTGCCGCGGCGCTCGGTACACATCCCCATCAGGTCGCCGATGTTGCCCGCCGGGATGAGGAAGCTGATGCGGACGATCGGCTCGCGGAACTCCTCGATCAGCCCGGCGTCCGGCACCTCCTGCGGGCCGTGAACGGTCATCACCGTGCCGTCCCGCTTCTTGATCTCGAACGTCACGTTCGGCGCGGTCTGCACGAGGTTCATGTCGCTGTCTTTTTCGAGCCGCTGCTGGATGATCTCGCGGTGAAGCATCCCCAGGAACCCGCAGCGGAACCCGAACCCCAGCCCGTCACTCACTTCCGGTTGGAATGTGAAACTGGAGTCGTTGAGCTTGAGCTTGCCGAGCGCCTCGCGGAGGTCTTCGAACTCGTTGTTGTTCACCGGGAACAGCCCCGAGTACACCATCGGCTTCGGCTCCTTGTAGCCGGCCAGCGGTTCGGCGGTGGGGTTCACGGCGTCGGTCACCGTGTCGCCGATGTTGACGTACTCGATGTTCTTGATGTTCGCGGTGAAGTAACCGACCTGCCCGGCCGAAAGGGCGTCGCACTTCTGCATTTCCGGGCGGAACTGCCCGATCTCGGTGATCGCGTACTCGCGCCCGGTGCGCATCAGCTTGATCTTCTGACCGAGCTTGATACTGCCGTCCACCATGCGGATGTAGACGACGACGCCCTTGTAGGTGTCGAAGTGGCTGTTGTAGATGAGCGCCTTGAGCGGCGCTTCCGGGTTGCCCGGGGGCGGCGGGACGCGGTCGATGACCGCGCCGAGCAGGTCTTCGACGCCTTCACCGGTCTTGCCGGACACCCGCATCACGTCGGCCGGATCGACCATCAGCGCCTGTTCCATCTCGCCGATGACGAAGTCCGGCCGGGCGTGCGGCAGGTCGATCTTGTTGAGCGTCGGGATGATCTTCAGGTTGGCGTCGATCGCAAGGAACGCGTTTGCTACCGTCTGCGCTTGCACGCCCTGGAAGGCGTCGGCCAGCAGGATCGCGCCTTCGCACGCGGCGAGCGACCGCGAGACTTCGTAGTTGAAATCGACGTGCCCGGGGGTGTCGATGAGGTTGAGTTCGTACCGAGTGCCTTTGTACTCGTGATAAATGGTCACCGGGTGCATGCGGATGGTGATCCCGCGCTCCCGCTCCAGATCCATACTGTCGAGCGTCTGGGCCTTGATGTCCCGCTCGGACACGGTCCCGGTTTTGAGCAGGAACTGGTCGGCCAGCGTGCTCTTGCCGTGGTCGATGTGGGCGATGATGCAGAAGTTGCGGATGTTCGCGGTCGGCGTCGGCATTTCGTCGGCGCTCAGAGGGATTGGGCGTACCGGTTATCCTATCAGCCCCGCGCGACCCTGAATAGCCCGCCCCACGCCGCGGTCTGAACGAGTGAGCTGATAAAATGCCCGCGTCCCCTCAACGGAGTTCCGACATGCGCACCCGCTCGCCGCTGGCACTGGTCGTCCCCCTGTTCGCACTCGCGGTAGCGCCCGCGGCCGACCCGCCCAAGATTGACGCCCAGGAGGTGCGGTTCGAGGCGGTCGATGCCGCGCTAACGGCCGCGAAGGGCAAGGTGGTGGTGATCGACTTCTGGGCAACGTGGTGCGCCCCGTGCGTCAAGAAGTTCCCGCGGCTGGTCGAGTGGGACAAGAAATATCGCGACAAGGGCCTGCTGGTCATCAGCGTGAGCGACGACAAGGCCGGGCCGCCCGGCACCTACGACAAGCAGAAGGTGCTCAACTTCCTGGGCGACCAGAAGGCGACGTTCACGCACTTCATCAAGTCCGAGCCGAAGAAGGACGAGGACAAGTTCGCCAAACGGTTCGGAATGGAGGGCGGGGTGCCGTTCCTGGCCATCTTCGGCAAGGACGGCAAAAAAGTGTGGGACAGCGAACAGGAAGAGAAGCAGCCGTCCGACGAGGCACTGGCAAAGTTGATCGAAGCGGCACTCGCCAAGTAGCGTCGCGGTTCGCGAACTCGAAGACCGTCGCGGCTTCGGTGACCGGATAGCGACTTGCGGCTATTTCCCGACCGCGGGGGAGTGTCGGAGGTTGCGGCACGGACACCTTTCGCCGCGTGCCGCGATTGTGCCGGGCGCGACGGCCTTGACGATTTTTGCGATACTGTCGGCTCCGGCTGTCGGACTTTGATGTCGGGCGTCCGACAACGGTTCGAGAGGACCGCCGAACACGACGTGGAAGCACCACGACCCCGGCCACTTGGCCGGGGTCGTGGTGCTTACGCGAAGGCGAACAGAACTCAGCTGCTGGTGGTCGGCTTGATGGCCGAGCCGACGAGCGAGAAGGTGCTGTTGGCGTTGCTGCCCAGGGTGGTGATGGCGGCGATGCACACCACGATGATCAGGGCCAGCATGACCGCGTACTCGACAGCCGTCGGGCCGTCTTCACGCTTCAGGAACGAAACCACGCTCTTGGCGATCGACTTCATGACCGGTGTCCTCAGTGGGGGCGATTGGGTGTCCGTGACCGAACTGGTTCAGAGGGCCGAGGGGCGGGCCGACCGGCGAGGGCGACCCGCGTGTGAACTGCGTGTGGCTCTTACTCAGCTGCTGGTGGTCGGCTTGATGGCCGAGCCGACGAGCGAGAAGGTGCTGTTGGCGTTGCTGCCCAGGGTGGTGATGGCGGCGATGCACACCACGATGATCAGGGCCAGCATGACCGCGTACTCGACAGCCGTCGGGCCGTCTTCGCGCTTCAGGAACGAAACCACGCTCTTGGTCAGACCGCGCATCGGAGTCTCCCACAGGGGTGTGATTGTTTGCCGCGGGTCGGGCTGGCTCGCGGCTCCGCTCGTCTCGGCCGGTCGGGCCGTCGTCGCGGGAACACCAAGTCTCTAGTTCACGCGCAGAGTCGGTGCAAACCGCCCGATCGGTTTTTTCGTGGCGTTGCAAGGTATTCGCGCCATTGGGAAAACCGATGGCCCTGTCATGGCCGGCCTGATTGCGGTTCCGATAACGACACGGACGGCCTCTCGACCTCTCCACCGGCCTCAAGACGGGCCGGCGGTATCGACTTTAAGGGTTACGCGATGTCTGACGGCTTCACCCGCACCAGCCTGACCACCACCGGCGGCACCGGCCGCGCGCCCAACCGCGCGATGCTCCGGGCTGTCGGGTTTACCGACGACGACTTCGAGAAACCCGTCATCGGCGTCGCGTCGCTGTTCAGCGACATCACCCCGTGCAACGCCCACCTCGACCGGCTCGCCGAAAAGGGCCGCGAGGGCGTCCGCGCCGCCGGCGGGGTGCCGCAGACGTTCGGCGCGCCGACCGTCTCCGACGGCATCAGCATGGGCCACAAGGGGATGCGGTACTCGCTGGTGTCCCGCGAGGTGATCGCGGACTCCATCGAGACGGTCAGCGGGGCGATGAACCACGACGGGCTGGTGGCGTTCGGCGGGTGCGACAAGAACATGCCCGGGTGCGTGATGGCGATGGCCCGGCTGAACATCCCGAGCGTGTTCGTGTACGGCGGCTCCATCCTGCCGGGCGTCGGGCCGCACGGCGAAGACCTGGACATCGTCTCCATCTTCGAAGCCGTCGGGCAGTTCCAGTCGGACAAGATCGACGCCAAGACGCTCCATAAAGTGGAGTGCGAGAGCTGCCCGGGGCACGGGTCGTGCGGCGGCATGTACACCGCCAACACGATGGCCAGCGCGATCGAGGCGATGGGGCTGAGCCTCCCCTACGGGGCGAGCAACCCGGCCGTCACCGCGGCGAAAGAGCGTGAGGCGTTCCGCGCCGGGCAGGCGGTCGTCCACTGCGTGGCGAAGAACATCCGCCCGCGCGACATCATCACCCGCAAGTCGCTGGAAAACGCTTACACGTTCGCGCTGGTGCTCGGCGGCAGCACGAACGCGGTGCTACACCTGATGGCGATTGCCCGCGAAGCCGGCGTGCCGTTCACCCTGGAAGACTTCGACCGGATCGCGGCGAAGACGCCGCACCTCGCCGACCTGAAGCCGGGCGGCAAGTACGTGATGTTCGACCTGTACCGCGTCGGCGGTACCCCGGCGGTGCTCAAGGCGCTGCTCGACAAGGGCATGCTGCACGGCGACTGCATCACCGTGACCGGCAAGACGCTGGCCGAGAACTACGCCGACGTGCCGAGCGTGTACGCGAAGCCGCAGAAGGTGGTTCACCCGCTCGACAAGCCGCTGTTCGATCACGGCATCCACGTCATCCTGAAGGGCAACCTGGCCCCGGAGGGCGCGGTGGCGAAGGTCGCCGGGCTGAAGCAGCGGAGCATCACCGGCCCGGCGAAGGTGTTCGACGGCGAGGAGGCGTGTTTTGCGGCGATTCAGGCGCGGAAGATCGTCGCGGGCGACGTGGTGGTGATTCGCGGCGAGGGGCCGGTCGGCGGCCCGGGCATGCGCGAAATGCTGAGCATCACCGGCGCGCTGATGGGGCAGGGGCTGGGCGAGAGCGTCGGCCTCATTACCGATGGGCGGTTCAGCGGCGGCACGCACGGGCTGGTGGTCGGGCACGTCGCCCCGGAGGCGTGGATCGGCGGGCCGATCGCGCTGGTTCAGGACGGCGACTCGGTCACCATCGACGCGGACAAGAAGGTGCTGACCCTGAACGTGCCGGACGCCGAGATCGAGGCCCGGAAGGGCCGATGGACGGCCCCGGCGCTGCGGGTCGAGCGCGGGGTGCTGGCGAAGTACGCGAAGCTCGTCCGCAGCGCCAGCGAGGGCGCGGTGACGGGCTAATTTCCGCTCGTGCATGAATCCGGTCGCGGTCGCGGTGCGTATCGGTCGGCATCTCTTCGCCCGGAGGCTCGCCGTGATCGCCCGCCACGCCCTCAACGGCCTCGCGGCCGGGTTCGTACTCGCCGGCAAAGCCCTCGTCGCCGCCCGCCTCCGCTCCCAACCCGGCGGCTGGCGCGAGGTGATGAGCGTCGGGCTGCGCGGCGAGCCGTCCAAGTTCGCGGTGTCGGCGTTCGGGCTGAACCCGCCTGCCGACCTCCCCGCCGCACTCGGGCAGTTCCTCCGCACCGAGCCGGACGCGCGGTATCGGCTCCGGCACTCGCCCTCGGCCGCGACCCGGCACTCCGCACCGCACGCCGACCTGATCGTGCAGCACTTCGCGGCCGACGGAGCCCTGGAGCGGATCGAACCGCACCTCGCACCGGAGGGGCGGGAGTGGCCCGCCGAACCCGGGGGGCGCGAGAAGGCTCACGCGGCCGTCGTGGCGGCCTACAACCGGACGCGGCACCGGCCGGAAGCCCGCCGCCCGCTCGAACTGCTCGCCGAACTGCGCGGCGCGGTCAGTCGAGAAGCGGCCGGCTACGCCACGCGGTTGCTCGCGGCCGCGTGCCTCTCCGTCGAGCCGCTGTCCGCGGGCGAGCGGTTTCACCCGCCGCGGTTCCACACCCGCCGCGGACTGGGGTTCGGCGTCCTGACGTTCGTCGTCCGCGCCGCCGACGGCACCGCGGACGTGTGGATTCAAGCCCACCACAGCGGTACCGACGGGATGCCGCTTCAAGAACTGTGCTCGCGATTGGCCGCGGCGTGGGCCGGCGCGCCGGTCGCGTTCCCCGAACCCGGTACGCACGTCCCCGCGCGCGCCTGTCACATCCCCGGCGAGCGCGAGGTGTTCGAGACGCTGTCGTTTCACGACTTCGGCCCGCTCCTGCGGCTGCGCAAGCGGTTGAACGAGCGGCTCGCGGGGGAGGTCGGTGGCGACGTCACGCTCGGCTCTCTGTTGCTGTGGCGGCTGGCACAGGAGCCGGAGTTCGCGGGGGTCAAGTTCGCCAGCACGGTCGATGTCGCGGCGAGCGGAACGAGCCAGCGCGACGTGGATTTAGTCGTCTCGAAGCCGGCCGACTTCCCGTTCGACGACGCGGGGCTGGCGAGGTACGCGCGGGCGTTCAACGAACAGGTGCTTTCGTGTCGCAACCGCGCCAGTGCGGTGCGGGCCGCGGCGCGGGCGGCGGGCCTGATGCCGAACTGGCTGCACGCGGCGCTGCTCCGTAACAGCCCGGATCAGGTCCGTGAGACGTTCGGCGCGGTCGGGCTGTCGGTGGTGCGCGACGCCCGGGTGTTCGTCGGGCCGCTGTCGGACGTCGGCTTCCCCGGCGGCTTTCTGGCGGTCGGCGGGGTCAACCTGCCCACCGCGAGCGGCCGCGCCGTCGGCGCGGTGACCGTGAAGGGCGACCGGGCGCAGGCCGAGGCGTACCCGGCGGCCTTGGCCCGGGCGCTGGCGCGGTGCGGCGAAGGATGAGTTTGGCTATAATGCGCGGGTGCGAGGGGCCGACGTGCAAACACTCTCTGGCTGGGAAAGGGTGGCGCTGGCCGTGGAACAGGTACGCGACCGACTCCGCCGTGCCGCGACCGCCCTTGAAGGCGCGGGCGTTCCATACGCGGTGATTGGCGGGAACGCGGTGGCCGAGTGGGTCGGCCGCGCCGACCCGGCGGCGGTGCGGAACACCCAGGACGTCGATATTCTGCTCGCCCGCACCGACTTCGATGCCGCGAAGGCCGCGCTGGAAGCGGTCGGGTTCGTGTACCGGCACGCGGCCAGCATCGACATGTTCCTGGACGGGCCGACCGCGAAGGCCCGCGACGCCGTTCACGTCATTTTCGCTGCGGAGAAGGTGCGCGCGGAGTACGAACTCCCGGCCCCGGACGTGACCGAAAGCGAGCCGGGCGGCTCGTTCCGCGTGCTGTCGCTCGAAGCGCTCGTCCGCATGAAGCTCACCTCCAACCGCGACAAGGACCGGACGCACGTCCGCGACCTTATCGACGTCGGACTGATTGACTCCACTTGGACGGGCCGCTTCCCGCCCGAGCTCGCCGCCCGGTTGCAGCACATCCTTGACACCCCGGACGGCTGAACGCGACCCGCCGGCGCGATACACTGACCGCACGTTGCTGACCCCGATCAGGAAGGATCGACACATGCGGCACGCGCTCGCGGTCATGTCCCTCATCGCCCTCGCGGCACTCGTACCCCTCACCCCGCGGCCCGCACGCGCGGACGACAAGCCCGCCAAGCCCGCACCGGACCCGAAGGCCGACGCGGAACTGGTGAAGACCGCGCAGGGGATGTTCAAAGACCTCAAGACGGTCACTCTCGACAACGGGCTGCGGGTCTATCTGCTGCCGGTGAAGAACGCTCCGGTCGTCACCACGATGGTGGCCTACCGCGTCGGCGCGTGCGACGAGGACAAGGACCAGACCGGCCTGTCGCACTACCTCGAACACCTGCTGTTCAAGGGCACCGCCAAGCTCGTCCCCGGCGACATCGACCGCGCCACCCAGCGCAACGGCGGTCGCAACAACGCGTACACGTCCGAAGACCTGACCAACTACCACTTCGACTTCGCCGCCGACCGCTGGCAGATCGCGCTGGAAATCGAAGCCGACCGGATGCGGAACACCAAGATCGACGCCAAGCACGAGTTCGAGCAGGAGAAGGGCGCGGTCGTCGCCGAACTGAAAGGCGGCGAGGACAACCCGTGGGACCTCGAATACAAGGCCATCCTGCCGCTGCTCTGGCCGAAGGACTCGCCGTACTCGCACCCGGTCATCGGGGAGGAGGCGCACGTCCGCGGCGCGACCGCGGAGATCATCACCCGCTACTACGACAAGTGGTACCACCCGAACAACGCGTCGCTGGTTATCGTCGGCGGGTTCGACCCGGACGCGGCCATCAAGAAGGTGAAGGAGTTGTTCGGCCCCATTCCGAAGGGCGAACTGCCGCCGCGGAAGAAGCCGACCTACTACCCGGAGCGTAAGGAGCCGGCCCGCAAGGAGTTCGAGTCGAAGTTCGACGTGCCCCGGCTGATGGTCGGGTTCAACACGGTGCAGGTCGGCACCCCGGAAGACGCGATTCTCGACATCATTCAGGATATTCTGAGCGGCGGGAAGACGTCGCGCCTGTACCGCAAGCTCGTGGAAGACGAGCGGATCGCGTCGGAAGCGGGCGCGGCCAACCAGGCCGGTCGCTACCCGGGGTGGTTCGCGGTGAACGTCGAGTTGCTCCAGGGCAAAGACCGCAAAAAGGCCGAAGAACTGACGTTCGCTGAACTGACGAAGCTCGCCACCGAACCGGTGACCGACGCGGAGTTGGCCCGGGCGCGGCGGAAGATCCTGGCCGGGTTCGTGTTCTCGCGCGAGAGCGTCCACAGCCTCGCGGACGCCGTCGCCCGCACCAGCACCTACCCCGGCGGCGAGGACGTCGGCACGTTCCTCCAGGCGTACCTCGACCGCGTGCTGAAGGTGTCGAAAGAGGACATCCAGCGCGTCGCGAAGCAGTACCTGAACCGGAACACGGCCGCGATCGTGTGGAGCGTGCCGCCGGAGGCCAAGAAGGAAGGCGGGAAGTGCGGCGAAGAACCCACCCCCCCCGCCCCCCCCTCCCTGAAGGGAAGGGGGGAGAAGGAACTTAACGACTCAGTCGCGTTGGCGGCGCGCAAAGGGTTTGTCTCCCCCCTTCCCTTCAGGGAGGGGGGGGCGGGGGGGGTAGGTCTGAGGGCCGAAGGCGCGGGGGGCGGGTTCACGCTCGCCGCGGCCAAGAAGACTGTGCTGCCGAACGGCCTCACCCTTATCACGCTCGAAGACCACCGGTTGCCGGTCGTGGTCGCCTCGGTCGAGGTCGCCGACGTGCGGCTCCGCGAGCCGCTCGACAAACTCGGCGTCGCCGCGCTGATGGGCAGCACCCTCGAAGAGGGCACCGCCAAGCACACCGGCAAGGAGATTTCGGCCCTCATCGAGGACGTCGGCGGGACGCTCTCGACCAACTCCAGCGGCGGGGCGCTGAAGGTGCTCACCCCCGACACCGACCTCGGCCTCGGGCTGCTGTTCGAGTGCATCCAGACGCCGACCTTCCCCGACGCCGACCTGGAGCGGCAGCGGGAGCAGCAGCTTTCGGCCATCGCAGACGCCGAAACGCAGCCGCGGACCAAGGCCAGCCGCCTGTTCTACAGCACGGTCTACGGCGAGCACCCGAGCGGTCGCCCGTCGCTCGGCAAGAAGGAGGTGGTCGAGAAGCTGACCGCGGCCGACGTCAAGGCGTTCCACAAGCTCGCGTTCGCCCCGAACTTCGCCACCGTCGCGGTGGTGGGCGACTTCCAGACCGACGACATGGTGCGGAAGATCACCGAGTTGACGAAGGACTGGAAGAAGTCCGAGCTGGGCAAGCCGGAAGTGAAGGCGCCGCCGGCACCCAAAGGGGCCGAGCAGATCGTGTCCGACGCCAACGCCGCTCAGGTTCACGTGTTCATCGGGCACCTGGGCATCACCCGGGCCGACCCGGACTACTACAAGCTCCTGGTGATGGACAACGTGCTGGGCGTCGGCCCGGGGTTCACCGACCGACTGTCCGCGGCACTGCGCGACCGGCTCGGGCTGGCGTACACGGTGAACGCGAGCATGGCCAACAGCGCCGGCAAGGACAAGGGCGCGTTCACCGGGTTCGTGGGCACGTTCCCGGACAAGTTCCTCGACGTCAAGTTCGGCTTCCTGAAGGAGATCAACCGCATCCGCGACGAGGCCCCGACCGCCCAGGAGGTGGACGACGCCAAGAAGTACCTGCTCGGCAGCCTGCCGTTCCGCTACACGTCGCTGTCGAGCGTCGCGGGCGAGTTGCTGGCCGCCGAGCGGTACGGGCTGGGGTTCGACTACCTCGAGAAGTACCGCAAGGAAGTGGAGGCTGTCACCCCGGCCGACGTGCAGGCGATGGCCAAGAAGCACATCGACCCGAAGGCCATCACGATCGTCGCCGTCGGCGCGATCGACAAGGACGGCAAACCCCTCAAGAAATAGTGCTGAGTGCTGAGTGCTGAGTGCTGAGAGGAGACGGGGAGCGGCCTCCTGCCTTTTATCAGCACTCAGCACTCAGAACTTTTCGCCCAAATGCGGCGTAGAATGCACCGTACCTCGAAGCGCCACCGGGAGCCGCGGTCATGAGTGCCGGAGCCGAACCGAAGCCGAGCGGCGGGCCGACGTCCGCGCTGAAGGTCGCCGTCCCGCTGGTCGCGCTGGTCGCGGTCGTGTTCGGCCTCACCTACATCACCCAGTACACCCCGAAGACGGAAGAGGAGAAGACCGACACCGGCCCGGCCGGGCCGGCCGGCGAGCCGCCGCTGCGGTTCTTCAACAGCGTGCGCCACTGGGACCCGCCGCTGCTCAAGGCCGAACTCGGCTACCGCCATCTGCCGCTGCTCGCCCCGTCGGCGGTCGCGCCGTCGTCCGAGGAGGCGTTCGCCTTCAGCCTCCAGGATCGCACGTTCCAGGGGGTGTACGAGCAATCGACGCAGCACCAGCGGGCGACGCAGTTCTGGTTCGAGAACCGCAACCCGGCGACGGTGCTCATGCAACTGAAGCACGTCAGTTGCGGCTCGTGTACGGGCGGGCGTGTCGCGGGCATCCCGCCGGAGGCGACGCGGAGTATCCTGCAGCACGCGGCGCTGACGGCGCTGCCGGTCGGGCTATTCAACCCGTTCGGGGTCGCGCTCACTCAGCCGGTCGGCGAACTGGCCCGGCCGGACGCGCTGCAGTGGACCACGCACACGTTCGACGCCCCGGACAAATCGACCGTCACCTACCGCGTCCCGGCGGCCCCGGCCAACCCGGACAAGTGGACGGCCCAGTGGGGCATCCTGGAGTTGCGGTTCAAGGTGAACGCCGCGCCGGGCGACTCCCCCAAGCCGCTCGACATCCACTTCGCCGCGCTGGTCGAGGACGGCAGCGGCCGGCAGGCCATGAACCAGTTCCGCATCGCGTTCGAGGTGGCCCGGCCGTTCGAGCTGTCCCGGACCGTGCTCGACGCCGGCCGGCTCGACGCGCTGTCCGGCGAGAAGCGGTTCGACCTGCTGGTGTACTCCGCGACCCGCGGCCCGGGGTCGGAGTTCGGCGACCTGGAGCCGCCGGTCGGAGCCGTGTCGGACGGGCCGAGCAAGTTCGTGGAGGTGGTCAAGGTCGAGCGGGTGCCCGAGGGCGAACTGGCGGAGGTGGCCGAGCAGGTCGCCACCGACCAGAAGAAGCTGACCCGTGTCCGGGCCGCGTACCGCGTCGCGGTCGTGTTCCGGCCGGTCGCCGGCGACGCCCGGCTGGACATCGGCAAGTTCGAGCAGGCGCTGTCGTTCGCCTCCGGCGGGACGACCGGGCAGGCGACGGTGAAGGCGGTCGTCAACGGGCCGGTCCGGCTGGACAGCGGCAACTCCGAGATCGAGCTGACGACCTTCTCGGGCGGCAAGGGCACCGCCCAGACCTTCGATCTGACGACCGACGCCGCCGGGGTCGAACTGGGCCTGGTGGACGCGGAGTGCCAGCCGCCCGGGTTCAAGTTCACCCTGGAGAAGCAACCGTCGCGCGACGACCGCGGCCACTACAAGCTGCGGGTCGCCGTGCCGGGCGGGCAGGTGTTCGGGCCGATCCTGAAGGGGGCCGCGGTCGTGTTGGAGGTGAAGGGGCCGAACCCGCAGAAGATGCGGATTCCGGTCAAGGGCACGGCGACGAACTGAATCCGCGTTGTCGATCGCACGGGGTAGGCTCCGGGAGCCGCCCGGCGCTTACCCAGCCCGCGCAACCCGGCGCGGTCGGCATTTTCGTCTCCCGGCAAACTCCCGACGCGCTCAGCCGCGACCCGCCCGGCGGCCGAATAATCGCGACAGGAGTGTTCCCGCGCATGGAGGAGTCCGCGATGCCCGCCCCGCACCCGCTCCGGGTCCGCGCCCAGGCGCGGCCGCTCGCCGTGCTCGGCCTCGTCGCGGCGCTCGGCGCCTCCGCGTGCGTGTCCGGCACGCCCGGCACCGCGCCGTCGCCCGACCTGCCGCTCAAGGCCGACGCGCCGCCCGCGACCGTCGGCGGCCGCGTCCCGTTCTCCGACTGGCCGGCCCAGAAGCCGGACGCGGTCGTGGTGCTCAGCGGGCAGACGTTCGGCTTCCTCCAGCCGTGCGGGTGCAGCCGCCCGCAGACCGGCGGCCTCGAGCGCCGCGCCGCGTTCATGGACGCGCTGCGGGCGAAGGGCTGGCCGGTCGCCGGCGTCGATCTGGGCGACCTGCACCCCGAGAAGGCGCCCATCCGCGACCAGGGCAAGCTCAAGTACGTCGCCGGCATGAACGCGCTGCGGGAGATGGGCTACCTCGCCATCGGCGTCGGCAAGACGGAGCTGTCGTCCGACTTCTTCGGGCTGCTCGCCGGGTACGGCTACCAGAAGGAGCAGCGGCCGTTCACGCTGGCCGGCAACGCCGTCGGGACGGGCGCCGGGAAGCTCATCCCGCGCGAGGAGATGTTCGGCGTCGGCATGAAGGGGGCGCGGCCGGCGGTCGAACTGATCGAGGTGGGCAAGGTGGGCGAGGTGCCGGTCGGCGTGGCCGGTGTTGTCGGCAAGTCGCTGGCGCTGGCCGCGAAGGACGGCAAGTGGGACGACACCCTCGCGTTTCTTGAGGTGCAGGACACGCTCAAGGCCGCGACCGAGGCGCTCGCGAAGCACCCGCTGAAGCCGCAACTCAACGTCCTCATCTACCAGGGGTCCGCCGACGACGCGGCGAAGGTCGCCAAGGACTTCCCGCAGTTCCAGGTGATCTTGGCCCAGGCCGACACCGACCTCGCGCCGCTCATGCCGACCACCGCGCCCGGCACGAGTACGCTCGTCGTGCAGGTCGGGCACAAGGGGCAGCACGTCGGCGTGCTCGGCGCGTTCAAGAAGGCGGACGGCACCTTCGAGTTCAAGTACCAGTTGGTGCAGATGGGCGAGGAGTACATCACCCCGGGCACCGACGCCGAGGCCGCGAAGGCGAACAAGGTGCTGCCGATCCTCGACGACTACGCGAAGCAGGTGAAGGCCGCGGACATGCTCGCCAAGTACCCCCGGGCGCCGCACGCGGCGCAGATCCAGGCGCAGGGCCAGACCCCGCCGCTCAAGCTCAAGTACGTCGGCTCGGACGCGTGCAAGATGTGCCACGCGGTCGAGTTCGTGACGTGGACGAAGACGAAGCACGGGCACGCCATGGAGGCGCTCGAGAAGGCGGCGACGCGGCCGACCCTGCGGCAGTACGACCCGGAGTGCGTCCGCTGCCACTCGGTCGGGTTCGAGCACCCGACCGGGTACGAGAGCGAGACCAAGACGCCGCTGCTGAAGCACGTCGGGTGCGAGAGCTGCCACGGCCCCGGCAGCGGGCACGCCGACAACCCGCGGAACAAGTCGCTCCACGCGCTGCTGTCGCCGTGGAAGCAGACCGAGGCCGGGGTGTTCGGCCTGCCGAGCGCCGACTTCATCAAGAAGATGGCCGAGACGCCGGCGACGGAGCGGGGCAAGGTGGCGATCCAACCCGCCCAGCAGTTGCTCATCACGCGTGTCGAGGGCACCTGCATGAAGTGCCACGACGGCGAGAACGACCCGCACTTCGACCTGTACAAGTACTGGCCGAAGGTCGCGCACGGCCCCGGGGCGAAGTAACCGGCTTACCGCTTCTTTTTGGGCCTCTTCGCGCCACCCGCCTTCGGCTTGGCGGGCTTCGGCGCGGGGGCGAGTTGGTCAAACAGTCGCGCCACCTCGATGGCGAACCCCGGAAGCGCGTTCCCGCCGTCGAGGGTTTCGGTTTCGGTCAACTCGGTCACGTCGTCGGGCGAAGTGTAGACGCGCACGGCCCGCTTTCGCGGGTCGATGTACCACACGAGTTTGACCCCGGCGGAGAAGTAGTCCCGCAGCTTCCGCTCCATCTCGTCGGCCGTGTTGCCCTCGCTCAGCACCTCGACCGCGAGGTCCGGAGCGAGTTCCGGCACGGCCTCCGACGGCACCACGCGCCCGGGCAGCCGGTCCCAGTTGACGAACGACACGTCCGGGATGCGCACTTGGCCCTTTGTCATTTCCATCATGCCGTCCGCGCCGAGCACCATCCCGGCGTTGCCGTTGTCGCGGTTCCATACCCGGAGATGAAACGCAACTTCGACCGCGACAAACGACTCTGGCACGCCCATGATCTTCTCCACCAGGGTGCCGTCGATCAACTCGTAGAGCCGGTTCGTCCGGTCGTGCAGCCAGACGACGTCGCGCACGGTCGCGGTGCCGGGCGCGGGGTTCCGGCACACCCGCTTCGGCGAAATGCCGCCCAGGCTGGCGAGCAATTCGTCGAGCGAGTTCGTGCCGGGTTCCAGGTGCAGCACCGCGTCGCCCATTTGCGCCCTCCGGAAGGTTTCCTCCGTTGTAACACACGTCAGCCCGCCGGGACCACCTCGGTCGGCACGTTGTCGGTCGGCTTGAGCCGGTCCCGCAACTGCCGCGACGACACCCGGTTCACCACCTCCAGGTACGCCAGCGCACTCGCCTCCACCACGTCCAGGCTGACCGCCCGCGCCCGCGACCGCTTGCCGGCGTGGTCCACCTCGACGCTCACCTCGCCCAGCGCGTCCATGTCCTGGCTGACGGAGCGCACGCGGTAATCGACCACCTTCACCCGCGCCCCGGTGATGCGGTTGATCGCCTTGATGAGCGCGTCGATCGGTCCGTTGCCGATGGCCGCGTCGCGGTGCAGGGTGCCGTCGATGTGCTTGAGCGTCACCGCGGCCGACGTCTGCGACCCGGTGCCGGCCGTGCTGGTGAACCCGACCAGCGTCCACATGTTCCCGGTGCCGGCCTGGAGTTGGTTCTCGGCCAGCGCCTCGATGTCGGCGTCGTAAATCTCCTTCTTCTTGTCCGCGAGGTTCTTGAACTCGTCGAACACCTTGTTGAGCTGCTCGTCGGTGAGGTGGAATCCCAGGTCGGTGACCCGCTGCTTGAGCGCGTGCCGCCCGCTGTGCTTGCCCAGCACCAGTTCGGTCCGCGGGATGCCAACGTCCTCCGGCCGCATGATCTCGTAGGTGCTCCGCTCCTTGAGCATGCCGTCTTGGTGGATGCCGGCCTCGTGGGCGAACGCGTTCTGGCCGACGATCGCCTTGTTCCGCTGCACCTGCGTGCCGGTCACGAGGCACAGCTTGCGGCTGACCGGGTACAGCAGTTTGGTGTTGATGCCGGTGTCGAGGCCGTAAAAATCCCGCCGGGTGTGCAGCGCCATCACGACTTCTTCGAGCGCGGTGTTGCCGGCCCGCTCGCCGATGCCGTTGATGGTGCATTCCACCTGCCGCGCGCCCTCGCCCAGCGCCGCCAGGGTGTTCGCGACGGCCAACCCGAGGTCGTTGTGGCAGTGGACCGACAGCACGCAGTTGTCGATCCCGCGGACCTTCTGCTTGAGGTGCCGGATGATGGCCGCGTAGTGCGTCGGCACCGCGTAGCCGACGGTGTCGGGGATGTTCAGCGTGGTCGCGCCGGCTTCGATGACGCGCTCGACCACTTCGGCCAAGAAGTCGAGTTCGGTGCGGGCCGCGTCTTCGGGCGAGAATTCGATGTCGGCGCACCGGTCGCGGGCGCGCTTCACGCCCTCGACGGCCCGCTGCGCGACCTCCTCGGCCGTCATGCGGAGTTTGTGCTCGCGGTGGATGGCGCTGGTGGCCAGGAACACGTGAATCCGCGGCCGGGTGGCGTCCTTCACCGCGTCGGCGGCGCGGTCGATGTCCTTGGGGTTGCACCGGGCCAGCCCGGCGATGATCGGGCCTTGCACCTGCCGGGCGATGGCCTGCACGCTCTCGAAGTCGCCCGGCGAGGCGATCGGGAACCCGGCCTCGATCACGTCCACCCCGAGGTCGGCGAGCGCCCGCGCCATCTCGAGCTTCTCGGGCAGGTTCATGCTGCACCCGGGGCTTTGCTCCCCGTCGCGCAACGTGGTGTCGAAGACGATGACGCGGTTCGGATCGGTCGGCGCGGGCATACTCGGCTCCGTAAATCGCCTGGAAACGCACGCGGCCCCGGAACAGCAGTTCCGGGGCCGCATCTACCTCGTGGTTCGGATCAACCGACGCGCGAAGAGTACCGGCCCCGTGGCGGTCCGAGAAGAAGTCGAATCTCCAGCAGCGCACGGCGCATGAACAGGCTCTCGCGTGAGTTTTCCACTCCCAGCTTATGCCCGCCGCGGTCGTCGAGCAAGGGCAATCGGCCGTTTACCGCCGCCCGCGTGGCAAGAAGATTCCGGCGTCGCCGCGGTTGGGGTCGCGCGTGCTTGTCAGCCGGTCGAACCAGTTCACCCCGGCCTTGATGACGGGTGTGAGGCCGCCGTTCTGCACCTGCGGTTGGAACACCTCGACCCGTAGCGTGTCGCCGGTGCGGCGGACCGCGACCGACGCCGGCGGCAACTCGTCGAGCGCGGCCAGAAAGGCGGCCCGCGCCTTCTCGACCTCCTTCACGGCATCCAGCGCGTTGGGCGCGTCGGGAGCGTTGGGTAGCCGTTCCCAGGTGACCTTGCTGTTCGCGACGCCGGGCACGTCGCTCGAAGGGCCGTGGGTCGTGGAGCCGATCGCGGCGACCAGCTCTCCCAGCCCGACCGCGCCGAGTAGAGCGAGGTCGCCGGGCGGCACCGCGAGCGGCTTCGGCCCGCCGGCCACCGACGCGGCGGCGTCCGCGGTCGTCGCGGCGGCCACGATCTTGCGATCTTGCCCGAGCGCCACCGCCGCGCCGCCGCGACTGTAATGGACCGGCGACTTCCACGGCAGGGATGCTCCGGCCAGCGACCACACCTTCACGCCGCCGACCGCTTCGGCCGATGGCTGAGCCGGCTTCTCGCCCGCCACCTCTCCGACCACCGCCGGCAGCGCGGCCTCGAACGCGGTCGCGTCAGCGGCCGTCTCGAAGTGCAGCACGAACGTCGGGATCGCCTTCGCCCCCTTCGGCAACTCCTGCTTCGCGGGCACGATCACCGTGACCGCCTTCGCCTTCGCCAGCAGGTCGGCGAGCGGCACCTTGTGGTTGGCCTGCACGTCCTTGACGACGTCGGACGGCAGACGGCCGAGTTCGCCGCCGACTTTGGCGACCGCGTCGAGGAACCCGACCAGCGCCGCGGCGCGGCCCTTCTCGGGCAGGTTGAAGGCGACCGCGGCCGCCGGCCGGCGGGCGTGGTGCATCAGTTCGGCCCTCACCGGCGGGCCGGACAGCAGGTCGGCGAGCGGCGACTTCTGCGCCGGGTCGAGCGTCGCCGACGCCGACAGCCGCAGGCCGCCATCGTGAAACTGCACGCACCCGCCGACGGCCGTCAGCGCCTTCGGGTTGGCCGTCAGCCGTAGCCACACCAGCAGGTCGGATTCGAAGGCCGCGCCGCGGGCGCGCCCGGCCGCGTTGAGCTTCGCGCTGAGTTGCGGGGCGTCGAGGTAGAAGAACAGCCCCGGCTTGCGGAACTCGGCCGCGGTCGCCTTGAACCCGGCCGCGTCGCGCAAACTCCCCTTCTCGTCGCCCGCGAACCGCTTGAGGAGCGGGGCGATCGCGGCCTTGCTCGTGCCCGCGACGAACAGCCCCGGTGTGTACGCGTAAGTGGGGGCGAGCGGCGCCTCGGCCTGCGGCTTGCTGTTGTCCAGCACCGGCCGCCCGGACGGGTCGTAGTTGACCACCGGCGGCCGGGACTGAAACACCGGCACCTTCCCGACCTCCGCGACCTTGCGGAAGCTGCTGTCGGCGGTGATGAACGCGCGGGCGGCCAACCCGGCGGCGCTGTCGCCGGTCAGCACCGCCAGCGCGAGCTCCGGCTCGCCGTTGGGGCCGAACCCGACCACGCCCGCGGCCACCCCGCCGAGCTTGCGGAACTCGGCCAGCATCTCCGGCGACGCGAACAGCGCCAGCAGCGCCAGGTCGCGCTTCGCCTGCACCTCGGGCATCGACTTGGCCGCCGCCTTGCCGCCCTCGACGAGCGGGATGCTGTCTTCGAGCGGGGTGCCCTTGAACGCCGCCGCGAGTTGCGGCCCGAGTTCGGCCGGGGCGTGCAACTCGGCGTACGCGAGCGTGGTCGGCGGGAACAGGTCGGCCACATCGGCCGGCGCGGCGATTGCCGGGGCGGCGACCGCGAGCAGCGCGGCGGCACTGAGGAGGAGGCGCGTCAAAGGGTAACCCCGCGTTGGTGGTATCGGCGCGTCTTGATTTCGACCTCCCCCCTTGAGGGTGAGGGCGCCGCCGGCTCAGCGGCGGCGGGTGGGGGGTGAACGTATGCGGAGAAGACAAGCGACACGGTCCAAATCGCTGAGCGAGCGCCCGCGTCGCTACCCTCCACCCGCCGCCGCAGAGCCGGCGGCGACCTCCCCCTCAAGGGGGGAGGTCAAAACCGCTTGCGCTTACTTCCCCGCGGCCTTGAGGCGGGCGAGGGCGGCGGTCGCTTCGGTCGTCAGCCGGTGGCCGGGCGGACCGGCCGCCCATTTGTCGAGCACCGCCCGCGCCGCGGGCGTGCCCAGGTGCTCCATCGCCTCGACGGCCCGCAAAAGCCGCAGTTCGTCGGCCCGCGTCGCCGGCGCTTCGAGCTTGTCGAGCAGTTCGGCGGCGGTCTTGCGCACCTGCGGGCTGGCCGACTTTTCGGCCGCCTGCCTCAGCGCCGCGGCCGCCTCGCCGCCCAGCCCTTCCAGCGCCTTCCGCGCCGCCTCGCGGTCCGGGAACTCGTCGGCCGCCAGCCCGTCGATGTGCTTGGCGATCGTGGCCGCCGGCGTCGGGGCCGGCGCCGGCACCCGCTCGCCCACCTGCTTGGCCGCGTCGGCCGGGTTCTTGTACAGGTAGTCCAGCCCGCGCTGCGCCTGGGCCGCGTCGGCGGAGCCGAGGAGAGCGAGCGCCTCGGCGAAGCCGGCGACGGCCGCCTCGGTCGGCCCGACCGTCAGCGGCTTGTCCGGCACGTCCCACACCAGCGCCGTGCCGTCCTCGGCCGTTGACACCAGCCGCTTACCGTCCCGGCTGAACGCCAGCCCGGTCACCGTCCCGTCGTGCCCGCCGAACGGGGCCAGCAGGTCTCCGCTCGCGACGTCCAGAATGGTGACGCGGCCGTCCGGCCCGCCGACCGCCAGCAACTTGCCGTTGCGGCTGAACGCCAGCGCGCCGTCGGTGCCGAACTGCGTGAACCGGCGGACGACCGCCCCGGTGCGGGCGTCGGCCACCACCGCGTTGCCGGCGTCGTCCCACCCGGCGAGCAGGCGCGAGTCGGCGCTGAACGCGACCGCCTCGGTCAGCGCCTCCACGGTCAGCCGCTTCTTGCCGGTCGCCACCTCCCACAGAGTCACCGCCGAACCGTCGGCGGCGACCACGCGGCCGTCCGGCGATATCGTCCCGTGGGCGTTCCCGCGGGCGTCGTTGTCGTTGCCGCCGACGGCGATCGTCCGCACCGTCTTGCCGGTCGTCGGGTTGAGCACCGTGACCCCGTCCTGGGCGAACAGCGCGAGCCGGTCGCGGTTGCCGGCCGCGAACGCCGCGCGCGGGACGCCGCCCTCCTGGGCGACGGTGTGTCGGGCGACCACCTTGCCGGTGTCGGCGTCGAGCACCTGCAGTTCCAGGTCGTCGCCGCTGGGGACGACGACCGCGGCGAGGCGGGTGGCCGGGTCGAACGCCGCCGGCAGGCCGATGTCCTCGCCCGGCAGTTGGACCGACTTGCCCGGCGCGCCGGTGTCGGCGGCGAACGTGTGGACCTTGTTGTTCTGGTCCACCAGGCTGACCGTCTTGCCGTCGGGCGCGAACCCGGGGGCGGCCAGCGCCGGCAGCCGGTCCACCTCCGGCCCCTTGCCGGTCTCCGGGTTCCAGATGCGGATGCCGCCGCTCGAATCCACTCCCGCGGCCAGCGTCGCGTCGGGGGAGAGGGCGAACGGCGGGCGGAGGTTCTCGTCGGGCGGCGGGAGCTCGTCCTTCCTCTCGCCGGTGGCCGCGTCGAACGGCTGTACGGTCCCGTTGTTGGTGACGGCGAACAGGGTCTTGCCGTCGGCGCTGAACCGCGGGGCGAACAGCGCCTGCCCCTGCTGCCCCTCGTCCGTCTTGAACCCGGCGACCGGCTCCTCGGAGTCGAGCGCGTACAGGTGCATCCGCTGCCCGGTGATCGCGATCCGGGTGACGTCCGGGGAGAAGGTGAACTCGGGGTGGTCGATCTCGGTGCGGTAGGTGCGGATTCGCTTGCCGGTGCGCAGGTCCCACAGCCAGACGCCGGTCCGCTGCCCGCTGCCGAGCAGCCACCGGCCGTCGGGCGAGAACACCAGCCGCGACGGCGGCGGGCCGTGCGGCTCTTCGTCCGGCCCGTTGTTGCCCCGGGCGTTCGGCGGGTTGCGCCGCGCGCCGGGGACGTTCAGCTCGCGGGCCGGCTTGCCGGTCTGCGCGTCGAGTATCAGCACCTTGTTCTCGAACCCGAGCGCGAACGAGCGGCCGTCCGGGGCGGCCGCGAGCGCGGTCGGCGACTGGCCCTCGGGGATCGTCTTGTCGGGCAAGGTGCGGGTGGTGTTGGCGGCCGGCAGCCAGACGCGCACCCTGGCGTCCTCCACCACCCACACCGACCCGTCGCGGGCGAGGGTGACGAACTGGGGCTGGGCGTCGAGCCGGCCGACCTCCTTGCCGCTGACCGGGTCCCAGAGCTTGACGCTGTCCGCGCTGCCGGACACGGTGCAGAGCCGCTTGCCGTCCGGGGTGAAGCCGATGCCGGAGATGTCCACGCCGTGGCGGAGCCGGGTGGTGCCGTACCGGGCGACGGCCCCGGCCGGGAGCGGGTCGCCGTGCCGGTCGGGCTTGGGCGGCCCGGGCTGGGTGTAGACCGGCCGCGGCGTGCGCGGCCCGGTGTTGATGTTGAGCCCCGGGTCGCCGCCGTCGGGTGGGCCGGCCACCCGCTTCTGGGCGAGCGCCGCCCCGACCAGCAGCAGAAACGTCAGCCCGCAGGCCGCGGCGCGCGTCATGTGTGCCCCTCGGTGTTTCGCCCGCGCGCCGCCGGCCGGCGGCGCGCCGTCATTTTGCCTTCCACTCGCTCTTCGTCGCCCACGCCAGCCCGTTGGTGAGCAGCCGGACGAAGTTGTCGTCCTTGAAGTCGTCCGGGTGGCCGAGCGAAGTGTAGAACACCCGCCGCCCGCCCGTCTCGCGGGTCCACGCCACCGGCTCCGACTCCTTGCCCATCGTCCCCTGGAGCAGAACGCTCACGTCGGCCGCGACGTTGGGGTTCTTGTACAAACTGCCGTTGGTTTTGAACGCCGACACGCCCTTCAGGACCGGGTGGTCCTTCCCCTTGTCGGTCGGGCGCACCTCGGCGACGCCCGCGCCGAAGTGCCCTTTATAATCCCCGCCCAGAACTTCCGTGTCCATCTCTAACCACTTCTGGAACCCGTGGCTGGCCGTCCGCACGCCGACGACCGGCTTACCGGATTTGACGTACTTCTTCACCCGTTCTAACGAATCCCCGTCGATCTGGAGCCGTCGGGTGAAGAACACCGCGACGTCGGCGGTGTCGAGCGCCTCCAACCCCGGCAGCGCCGCGTCCTTCTCGCCCTTCGCTGATACGAGGACGCACTCCACCGGGTAGTTGGCCTCCAGGTGCTTCTTGAACGCCGCGAGCGAGTCGTCCGACTTGTACTCGAACGACCCGGACACCATCACCACCTTCAGCTTCTTCGCATCGCCTTTCGGGTCGCCACCCCCGACCTTACGGTCGGGGTTCGCCGGCTTGCCTTTCTCCCCCTTCCCTTCAGGGAGGGGGGCCGGGGGGGTAGGTTTCGGCGCATCGCTTCCCAGATAGGCGAACAGGTCCGCGACCTCGCCCTCCTTGAGCGCGTCGAGCAGCTTTTCGGGCATGAGCGACACCGCCGACGGCGTCATCTCGGCGATGTCGGCCTTCGACACCGTCGCCAGCGTCACCTGGTCGTTGACCACGTTCACGAGCGTCACCGACTCGCCGGCGGTGTCGGTGGCGATGCCCGACAGCTTGCGGTCGTCCTTCGTCAGCACGCTGTACGTCACGTACTCCGGCCGGATGTACCCGGACGGGTCGACGATGTTCGCCAGCAGATACATGCGGTTGGTGCGGTCGCTCGTCGTCAGGTCCGGGCCGACCTTGCCGCCTTCGCCGTGCAACTGGTGGCACGCGGCACAGTGCTTCGCGAACAGTGCCTTGCCGCGGGCCGCGTCGCCCTTCTCCTTCTGGAGTGCGATGTTCAACCCGCCGATGCGGGCCTGTTTCTCGCCGGCGGTGGCCGGAGCGAGCTTGCCGAAGTGCCGCTCGACCGTCGCGGTCACGCCCTTATCGCCCAGCTTCACTGCGGCACGGGCGTGATCGACGGTGACGTCCGCCTTCGGGATCGTACCCGCTTCCCACTGCTTCAACAGCAGCGCCGCCCACGCCGGCCGCGTCAGCAGCATCTGAATGGCCCGCTTCTTCACCGCGGGCGAATACGCCGCGTAGCCGCTTAACACCTTCTCACCCACCGACGGGTTCTCGAACGCCTCCAACCCGCCGAGCAGCGCGACGCGGAACGTGTCGGACTTGATCAGCCCGAACTCTTCGAGGAAGAACTCCTCCGCCCGCGGGTCGCGGACCTCGCGCAACAGGCCGATCGCCTTCAGCCGGTTCGCCTCGCCGATCGAAGCGTCTTTCACGAGGTCGCGGAGTGCGGCGCGGGCCTCGGCGTCCTTCATTCGAGCCAGCACTTCGAGCACGAGCAGGTCTTTCGGCCGTTCCCGGCGGAGTGAGTCGAGTGGCGTTCTCAACGCCGGCGGCACCGCGTCCTGCGGGTGCGCCTGGAGGGCGGTCGCGACGCCGCGAAGCACCGGGGTGAGGTCGTCGTTCGCACTCCGGACCAGTTCGAACAGCGTGCCGATGCGGACGGTGCCGCGGGTGATCTCTCCCGACATCAGCCGCCGTGCCACCCGCTCGTTGAAGAAGTCCGCGAGCTTCTGGTTCGGCGGCCCGGAGTACGTGAACCGCACGGTGTCAGTCGTGTCGCGGCGGTTGGCTTCCTCCTGCGCCCACCAGACCAGGAGCGGCAATTGCGGGTCGTCGCTGAGAATCGGGTTGTCCAGCAGCGCGTCCACCATCGCGACTTCCTGTTGCGGGGTGAACCGGCGGGCGGTGCAGGCCAGTTGCGCCGCGACCGCGTGACTCTTCTCCTGCCGGGCGATGGCGGTGAGCGACTGGAACACCGAGTCGGAAACGGCCTCGTCGTCCCCGATGAGCCGTATCATCCACGCCCGGACGTACTCGTTGGGGTGTTCCCCGACGTTGGCGAAGTCGCCCTCCATCCACCCGCCGCTCGCCGCCAGCGTCCACAGCGATTCCAGCGCCAACTGCCCCTTTTCCGTTAGCAGCCACCGACGGAGCTTGGCCTGGAAGCCAGTGTCTCCGGCCGCGGCGCGCTCGGTCAGGAGCCGCCGGGCCTCGTTCCGGTACCACTTATTCGGACTCTTGAGCAACTCCGCGAGGTCGTTGCTGCTCTTCTTCCGCAGGTCGAAGCTCGGGTACTTCGGCCCGGATTTGTACTCGATACGGTAGATGCGGCCGCTAGTCTTGTGCCAGCTATCGACCGGGTCGAGGTGCGCGGCCCGCTTGTCGTACCAGTCGGCGACGTACAGGCAGCCGTCCGGCCCCAACATCAGATCGACCGGCCGGAACCAGGTGTCGTCGGTCGTGAGCAGGTCGCCGCCGTGAGACGCTTTAAAGCTCGACTTGTGCGCGTCGAGCTTGTGCCAGTAGACCGCGTTCGACAGCAGGTTCGCGGCGACGTACTGGCCGCGGTACTCCTCCGGGTACACGTCCGCGTCGTACAGCACGCCGCCGCAGGTGACGTGCCCGCCCTTGAACCCGGTGTACGGCACGTGGTCGAAGTAGCCGTAGGTGTACGGGTTGTGGAGCGGGCCGTGCTTGCTGAAGCCCTTCACATAGTAGGCCCCTTGCATCTGGTGCAGGCACGCGAACCCGCCCCAGTTGGTGCCGGCGATGGCCTGCCCGTTGCGGTCGAAGTCCAGGCCGTAGGTGTTCCCGCCGCCCTCGCTGAACAGCTCGAACCGCTTCGTCGGCGGGTGGTAACGCCAAATCCCTTGCTGGAACTCGATCACCTCGCCTTTGCGGGCCGGGTTGGGCACCTTGCTCGTACTGGTGCTGCCGGCCGCGCCATACAACCAGCCGTCCGGCCCCCACTGGAGCGAGTTCGCCAGCGAGTGCGAGTCGTCAATGCCGAACCCGCTCAGCAGCACTTGCGGGTCGCCGTCCGGGACGTCGTCGCCGTCCTTGTCGGGGTAGAACAGCAGGTACGGCGGCTGCGCGACGTACACCCCGCCGTTGCCGATGCAAAACCCGCTGGCAATGTTCAGCCCGGTCACGAAGTCTTTCGACTTCCGAAAGACGCCGTTCTCGTCCGGGTCGTAGCAAATCGTGATGCGATCCAGCCCCTTCGGCCCGTGCGGCGGCGGATCGGGCACCTTGTCGTACACCGTCCGCAGGTACTGGTCTTGCTTCACCGGCTTGATGCCGGCGTAGTGCGGGTATTGCAGGTACTGCAACACCCACAGCCGCCCCTGCGCGTCGAACGACATGCTGACCGGTTGCCGGATCATCGGCTCGGTCGCGACGGCGCGCACCGAGAAGCCGTCCGGCAGCTTGAACCGCTTCACCGCCTCTTCGGGGGTGAGCGCGTCGGCGGCCTGGGATGTCGAGGCGCACAGTAGCAGCGCAAACAGCGCAGAGAGGCGGCGCATGGGTTGGCACTCCTGACAGAAAGCCAGAAGTGCAGGATGATGCACCGCGCGCCGAAATGCAAGGACTGAACGCCCTGAGCTATCCCCAGTTTGTTCCGGCGGTGATGGTCGAAGCCAGGACGAGGGCGAGCGCGGTGCGCGGGGTAAACGGGAGCCAGCGCATCACCACCCGCGCGGCGACCACCGCGCTACAGGGCCT